>Ga0180438_10003493_pt1 | contig 23761 bp, 21 predicted proteins | sample SS_ome_12_FD_132455 | JGI IMG/M metagenome (GOLD analysis project Ga0180438, IMG submission 132455) | Hypersaline lake sediment archaeal communities from the Salton Sea, California, USA - SS_3_D_2 metaG | ecosystem: Environmental > Aquatic > Non-marine Saline and Alkaline > Hypersaline >...
AAAATCAGAAACTCGACAGGTTAAACATCGAAATCACCGACAACGGGAAGGGGATGGACGATGCGATGGTGGAAAAGGCCCTGGATCCATTCGTCACGACGAAGGAGGGTAAAAAGGTGGGACTGGGATTATCGATGCTGTCCGAAGCGGCTCGAAAGACCGGCGGAGAGATGACGATTGATTCCCAGCCGGGAAGAAGGACGTCCATCCGAGCTACATTTGGATTGACCCATCTGGATCGTCAGCCGCTGGGAGACATGACGGAGACGATGATCACCCTCATCATAGGCAATCCCGATGTCGAATTCCAGTATTCCTACAAAACCGACACGTCGGCTTTAAACTGGAGCACAGCAAGGATACGGGAGGTTTTCGGCGATGTTTTCCGGAGTCGTCCGGATGTCATCGATTTTATTCGTGAAGAGTTGCTCTTCAACAATCAAAATATGAAAAAATAATATACCCGAGTATCAATAATTTGAATTTTGATGTTTAATGAAGGGAGGCTTATTTGGAATCGGTTCATCAGGTGATCGAGAAATACGGTAAGCAGGAAGCCGGGCTCATCGGTATCCTGCAGGACATACAGAAAGCGAAAGGGTATCTTCCCGAGGAAGATCTTTCGATTGTCGCTTCTGAAGTCAATGTGCCGTTGTCCCGTTTGTTTGCTCTGGCTACATTCTACAAGGCTTTCAGTTTAATTCCCAGAGGCCGTCATGTGATCAATGTATGCTTGGGAACAGCATGTCATGTACGAGGCGGTGCAAAACTCTTGGATAAGCTGCAGAGAGATCTGGATATCGAGCCAGGGGAGACGACGGTAGATCAACGTTTTTCGCTGGAAGCTGTGCGGTGTGTTGGATGTTGCGGCTTGGCGCCCGTCGTGGTTATCAACGAGCATTTTCATGGAAAGTTGAATCAGAATAGTCTGGAAAAAGTACTGAAGAAGTACGAGTAAGGAAAGAGGGGTGGCATTGAAAGATTACAGAACCCACGTACTGGTTTGTGCCGGTACGGCCTGTGTCTCGAACGAAGCGCTTAAAATCAAAGAAACATTCGAGCGGGAAATCAGGAAGCAGGGATTGGAGGAAGAGATTCAGGTCATTGGTACCGGCTGTAACGGATTCTGCGAACGCGGCCCTGTGGCCGTCGTTCAGCCCGATGATGTGTTCTATCAGCGGCTTAAGGAAGAGGATATCCCCTTTCTCGTCGAAGAGCATTTTTTAAAGGGACGACCCGTCGAAAGGCTGATGTACGTTCCCGAGGATGACGAGAAGCCGATACCCAAGATGATGGATATCGAATTCTTTAAGCATCAGCGGCTCATCGTCCTGAAGAATCGAGGACGGATGGATCCGGAGAAGATCGATGAGTATATCGCTTTTGACGGATACACGGCTTTGGCCAAGGCGTTGACATCGATGTCGCCAAAACGGATCATAGAAGAGATTAAAGCAGCGGGTCTACGGGGCCGTGGTGGGGCAGGATTTCCCGCAGGAATCAAGTGGGAACTCTGCAGGCAGACATCTGGGAATCCCAAGTATCTCATCTGTAATGCCGATGAGGGTGATCCGGGAGCGTATATGGATCGATCCATTCTGGAAGCCGATCCCCACGCCGTACTGGAAGGCATGACAATTGGCGCCAAGGCCATTGGTGCTCAACGCGGATTTATTTACGTTCGGGATGAGTATCCTTTGGCTGTCGAGCGTGTCCGGAAGGCCATCGAGCAGGCTGTTGATTACGGTCTGCTGGGTAAGAATATTCTGAATACCGGATTCGATTTTCACGTTGAGGTTGTTCGGGGAGGAGGCGCGTTTGTCTGCGGCGAAGAGACGGCTTTAATGGCTTCCATCGAGGGTCGGGTTGGCCGGCCCCGGTCGCGTCCACCATATCCGTCAGAGAAGGGATTGTGGGGGAAGCCGACCAATAACAACAACGTGGAAACATGGGCCAACGTGCCCATCATTATCCAACGAGGAGCCGAGTGGTATTCCACCCTCGGTACTGAGAAAAGTAAAGGGACCAAAGTTTTTTCTCTGGTGGGCAAGATCAACAATTCGGGTCTCGTAGAAGTGCCCATGGGAATCACACTGCGAGAGATCATTTACGACATCGGGGGAGGCATTCCCGGGGGAAAGCAGTTTAAAGCTGTCCAGTCTGGCGGGCCCTCGGGGGGATGCATTCCCGCAAGCTTGTTGGATTTAACCGTCGATTATGAAGCATTGACCAAAGCAGGCGCTATCATGGGATCGGGTGGACTCATCGTCATGGACGAGGATACCTGCATGGTCGATGTGGCTCTCTACTTTGTTTCGTTTCTCGTAGAAGAATCTTGCGGTAAATGCACACCTTGCCGTGTCGGACTCCAGCGCATGAAAGAAATGCTGACCGCTATTACCGAAGGAAGGGGCCAGGACGACGATGTCGAGCGTCTGGAGGCATTGGCCAAGACCATCCAGGACGGTTCTCTCTGCGGGCTGGGACAGACGGCTCCCAATCCGGTACTCACGACATTAAAGTATTTCCGGGACGAGTATGAAGCCCACATCAACAATAAGAAATGCCCGGCCGGCGTTTGCAAGGCACTCATTAAATACAGCATCGATGCAGAAAAGTGTACGGGCTGTGGTGTTTGCCTCAGGGCCTGTCCTGTGAATGCTATCTCAGGTGAAAAGAAGCAACCGCACAAGATCGATGAGGTCCTGTGTACGGTCTGCGGTAGTTGTCATGAAGTGTGTAAATTCGAAGCGATCGTGATAGAGTAAAGAGGGTGGAATGAGTATTTCATTAAACATAGACGGAAAGCCGATTCGTGCAAAGAAGGGAATGACGGTTCTCGACGCGGCCAAGAAGGCGGGCATTTACATACCCACGTTGTGCGATCACGCATTGCTGGAACCGGCAGGCAGCTGTCGGTTATGCATCGTAGAGATCGAGCACATGCAGGGATACCCGACCGCTTGTACCACACCCGTCACAGATGGGATGGTCGTGAAAACGGATTCACCCCAGCTTCGTGCTCTTCGGCGGAGTATCATGGAATTGACCTTGTCCGAGCATCCGTATACATGTCTCGTCTGTGATCGGCGGAACGGATGCGACGACTATCAAGGAACCATACGGAAGGTCGGTGTGACGACGGGCTGTCAGTACTGTCCTAAAAACGGCGCATGCGAACTGCAGCGATTGGTTGAGTACTTAGGGATCGAAGAGGTCGATTTTCCCATAGCCTACAGGAACGTTCCCGTAGAGCAGGAGGATCCCTTTTTCGATCGGGATTATAATCTCTGTGTGCTTTGCGGACGATGCGTCCGTGTGTGCAACGATATCCGGCTGAACGGAACGCTGAATTTCGGTTTTCGAGGAGATCGCACTATTGTAGGTACCGCTTTCGGTAAATCCCATCTCGACACCGGATGCGAGTTCTGCGGTGCTTGCGTGGATGTGTGCCCCACAGGGGCGCTCTACGATAAAAGGAGCAAATGGGAGGGATGTCCGGACAAATCGGAGCATTCCATTTGCCCGTATTGTTCCGTAGGGTGTTCGTTGAGTTACAACCTTACCGGAAACGAACTCGTTCACACCGAGCCTTTTGTGGACGGAACGCTCAATAAGAGTCAGATTTGCGTGAGAGGACGTTTCGGCGTTGTCGATCTGGTCCATCATTCCCAACGGTTGAAAAAACCGATGGTAAAGAAGAACGGTCATTGGATAGAGACGACTTGGGATGAGGCGTTGGATCGGATTTCCGAAAAGTTTTCCCAATTCGGGAAAGATCGTTTTGCATGCATCGCTTCCCCACAGGGGACGAACGAAGATGCATACGTGCTCCAGAAATTGACACGCCTTGCCCTGGGCAGTAACAACATCACCACATCGTCGGTATTCGCCCAGAATGACTTCGTGGAGGTGTTCTCGGAAGGGCAAGAAGCCGGCATTCCGCCAGGGGCCATCGAAGATATCGACAAGGCCGGACTCATCATCGTCTGGGGAGCCGACCTTTCCTTTTCGCATCCGGTTTCTGCTCTCCGTGTCAAGCAGGCTCAAAAAGCGGGTGCAAAACTTGTCGTCGTGGATGTCCGGAAGACCAAGCTGGCCGAACGCGCTGATCTGTTTCTCCAGCCTCATCCGGGAACAGACCCGATCCTCATTGGTGGAATCATGAGTCGGCTGGTAGACAAGGGTTTGACAGATACGAAAACCGGGGAAGGTTGGACCAAAGTGAAGAACACTTTGAAAACCGTCGTCCCAGCGGCATTAAAAAAGGAAACGGGCATATCCGACGGACAAATCGATGCCTTGGTAACTCTCCTGGTTAAAAGCAACTCCGTGGTTTTTCTGTATGGATCGGGGTTGGCGCTGCAGGAATCTCCTCGGGACGTCATTTTACCCCTCTTCAATCTAGCATTGCTGATCTCGGGAAGCAAGGTCCTTCCTGTGCTGGGAGAGTGCAACCTGATGGGTTGTCTGGAAGCGGGGTGCCATCCTGAATTTCTGCCGGGAATGCTCCCGATATCGAATAAGACCAACCGAGAGAGTGTCGAGAAGGCCTATAATGTCTCTCTTCGTGCAAAACGGGGAATGAACATTGCAGAAGTGATCCGGGGAATCGAAGCGGGATCGGTTCGGTGTTTGTATGCTGTGGGTGAACTCCCCGAGACGGCATCTCTGGATAAACTCGAATTCCTGGTCGTTCAGGCCGTATATCGAACCGAGGCGATGGATGGAGCGGACGTGATCCTACCGGCAGCGCATCTGAATGAAGTCGACGGGACGGTTACGAACTTCGAGGGCCGTATTCAACGGTTACGAAAAGTCTCAAATCCTCCGGGCAACGCCAAACCCGACTGGTGGATTTGCTCTCACATTGCCGAGCGGATGAATGTCTTGGGTTTCGATTATCGCAAATCCTCGGATATCTTCGGAGAAATGGCGTCACTCCTGCCGGGATTCAAGGGATTGACACTTGGAAAACTGGGAAAGCGGGGAGTGCATCCTATCCGGCCGGCACAGGCCGATGGACCAACCCGACGCCGATTCCTGTCGTTTCAGATGAAGGAAGTCGAAACCGAAGGTGTAAGAAACTATCCGTTCCGATGGATCGGTGATTGGCGGATGTCAGGATACCGGCAAGGATCCTTGACGGACGTAGATCCCGGAATGGAACGGTTGTTTTCTGAGAAACACATCGAGATCCATCCCCAGGACGCCGAGAAAATAGGTGTCCGAGAAGGCGATCCGATACATATCAAATTCAAGAACGGCGAGATTCTGGATGGCCTTGTCCTGGTGACGGATCGTGTTCCCAGGAAAATGATCTACGGCCATATGCAAGGGAACGGAACTGCCATACAGGGAGTACTAAAGGGAAATCATCACTTCGTAAGAATTGAGAAAGGTGCTTTATGAATAGAATAATCGAGAGGAGGATGCTCGTCCCCAACATACATCTCTTGACGGTCGAGGCTCCGTACATTGCCAAGAAGATCCAACCGGGTCATTTTGTCATCATCAAGGTGGATGAGGCCGGAGAGCGCATTCCTCTGACCGTAGCGGACTGGAATCGAGAGAAGGGATCGGTTTCCTGCGTATTCATGCAAGTCGGGCGTTCTACGCGCAAACTGGCAACACTGGCAGACGGTATGGAAGTACCGACTTTTGTCGGCCCCCTGGGTAAGATGATCGAGGTCGAGAAATTCGGTACTGTGGCTTGTGTGGGCGGATGCTATGGCATCGGGAGCATTTATCCCGTGGCCCGTGCCATGAAGGAAGCCGGGAACCGTGTTCTGAGTTTTATAGAGGCCAGGAGCCGTTTTCTGATCTACTGGGACGAAAAGATCCGCGACGTGAGTGATGAGCTTATTGTCTCTACCAGCGACCGGTCTATGGGGCAGAAAGGCCACAACTCCGACAGTTTGAAGGAACGACTGGAGAAGGGCGAAAAGATAGATCGGGTGATCGCCATCGGTTGCACGTTTATGATGTACGATGTATCGGAGGCGACACGGCCGTTTGATGTGAAGACCATCGTGAGTCTGAATCCCGTGATGGTGGATGGGACGGGGATGTGTGGCGCATGCCGGGTCGAGGTCGACGGGAAAACGAAATTCGCCTGTGTGGACGGACCGGATTTCGATGGACATCAAGTGGCGTGGGACCTGCTCCTATCACGCAGGAAGGCCTACGTGAAAGAAGAAACGGTTTCTGAAGAGGTCAGTTTGTGATTTGTTCCAATTCAAAGAAAGAGGAACAGGCATCCAGGAATTGTCCTTCAAGATACGGAGAGGCAATGGCAGGCAGTTCTCAGATAAAAAACAGGAATATCTTATCATATAAAAATCAGGATAGCTATTATGCCGAAGATACAACCCACTAAAACGGAAATGCGAGAGCAACCTCCAGAGGTACGTGTTCATAATAATTTGGAAGTACCATACGGGTACTCCGAAGAAGAGGCCATCAACGAGGCAAAACGTTGTCTTCAATGTAAGAAACCCCTCTGTGTGAGTGGATGTCCGGTGGAAATCGACATTCCGGGTTTCATCGCCAGGATTGCCGAGGGTGATTTTGCCGGCGCTATACGCGTTTTAAAAGAGAAAAACGTCCTTCCGGCTGTATGCGGCCGTGTATGTCCCCAGGAAGAGCAGTGTGAAAAATTATGCGTTCTGGGTAAGAAGATGGAGCCGGTGGCCATCGGAAGGTTGGAACGCTTTACAGCCGATTGGGAAGGGAAGCAAGGAGATTCCAAGTTGCTTCCCAAGGCAAAATCCAAAGGAAAGCGTGTGGCCGTAGTGGGATCCGGGCCGGCGGGTATCACCGTGGCCGGGGACCTTATCCAGCTGGGCTATGAAATAACGATGTTCGAGGCACTCCACGAAGCAGGTGGTGTTCTCGTCTACGGGATCCCGGAGTTTCGCCTGCCGAAAAGTATTGTGGCCAGGGAAGTCGATTTCCTCTGCCGCATGGGCGTGAAGCTCGTTAAAGATTTCGTCATCGGTACGGCGCTCACAGTAGAAGAACTCTTCGAAGAGTATGATGCAGTATTCCTTGGAACCGGGGCCGGTCTTCCATGGTTCATGGATATTCCCGGTGAGAATTTGAACAATATTTACTCGGCCAACGAGTACCTGACGCGGGCTAATCTGATGAAGGCTTATCTCTTCCCTGAATACGATACGCCCATCGCCCGAGGGAAGCGCGTGGCAACCATCGGAGGTGGGAATGTGGCCATGGATTCGGCCCGTACGGCCCTTCGTTTGGGTGCCGATAAATCGTTCATCATCTATCGAAGGTCGCGTACGGAAATGCCGGCCCGTGATGAAGAGATCCATCACGCAGAACAAGAGGGTGTGATATTTAATCTGCTGACGAATCCCGTGGCCTATCACGGCAATGAGCACGGTAATGTGAAAGAGGTGGAATGCATCCGGATGAAACTCGGAGAGCCCGATTCCTCGGGACGACGGCGGCCTGTTCCCATGGAGGGATCGAACTTCCGTATTCCCGTAGATGTCGTCGTCATCTCGATTGGAAACAGTCCCAATCCGCTTATTCCCAACACCACGCCTGGGCTTGAGGTTAGTAAATGGGGAACCATCGTCATCGATGAAGCCACAGGAAGGACCTCGAAGAAAGGTGTGTTCGCCGGTGGAGATGTGGCAACGGGTGCAGCCACCGTGATTTCGGCAATGGGGGCTGGTAGGCGGGCCGCTAGGTCGATACATGAGTACTTAAAAGACGGCAAATGGTAAACTATTGATTATTGTACAGGTATAAATAAATAATTTAGTCAGGTGCAAAACTGTTTTCTTCAACTTGTAATTTTTGTCTTGATTCTTAGAGGAGAATTCTGTAAATTTGGCCTTTGTTTCTTTAGATAGACTCTGCATACCATTCTCCGCTCTGGAGGAAGGTGTATCCGCTTTTGAGTTTTCCACGGCAAATCCCGGCCTTAGGTTAGGCGAGGGATGTCATTTTCCTCACGAAATAAAAGTGGAAGCGCGAGTTACGGTAGTCGGAGACGATTACCTCGTGGAAATTCAGTCGGAGAGCTTAGGAGAGTTGATATGTGACCGATGCGGTGTAGAGTATCAGAGAAGCGTGAGAGGAGAAGTACGTACGCTCTTTACGACCCGTCCTATCAGGGCAGGAGATGAAGAGGCGGAGGATGTAAAGGCATTACCTCCAGGTGCCGAATGCATCGATATTAGTCAAGATGTCTTGGACGCTCTCGTCCTGGCCGTTCCTTCAAAACGCCTTTGTACGGAGGCATGCTTGGGGCTTTGCAGCCGATGTGGTGCAGACCTGAACAAGGAACCATGTTCGTGCTCAGAGCACGATACAGATCCTCGCTGGGATACGTTGAAAGGCTTGAAATTAAAAGAGTAATCGAAATACAAATAGGAGTATATATTGGCATTACCGAAACGTAAAATATCAAAGTCGCGCAGGGATAAGAGAAGGACGCATAAGAAAATATCACCCCCCAACGTGGTTGAATGCTCTCATTGCAATCAGCCCAAATTGCCACATAAGGCCTGCCCCAATTGCGGGTACTATGGTGGCCGTATGGTGATAGTTCCGAAAGAACGTTAGGGAAACAGTTCTCGAATGATGCGAATAGCCGTAGATGCGATGGGTGGGGATAAGGCACCCAAAGAGATTGTCATGGGTGCTATTGATGCTGCGCGAAGGTCTGAAGGACGGTACGAGGTCGTTCTGGTGGGCGATACTCTGCTTGTTGAAAGAGAGCTGCAGCATCATCACTTCATCAAAGAACTGCCGATTTCCATCGCGCATGCATCCCAAACAGTGGCGATGGACGAAGCTCCGGCGACTACATTGCGCCGAAAGCCAGACTCTTCCATCGCCGTAGCCCTTAAACTGCATAAGGAAGGCAAAGTGGATGCAGTGGTCAGCGCCGGCAATACGGGAGCTGTCATGGCATCTGCACTCTTCCTATTGCAACGTATCGAGGGAGTAAAACGGCCTGCCATCGGATCTTTCCTACCTCACGAATCGGGTGTATGTCTCCTGTTGGATGTCGGATCCAACGTGGACTGCAAGCCGATACACCTTCTCCAGTTCGGGATGATGGGTTCGATTTTCATGAATCATATTATCGGACTGGATTCACCCAGAGTGGGTCTTCTGAACATCGGGGAAGAGGCAACCAAAGGAACCGATATTGTACAGCGTGCGTATCAGCTTCTTAAAAAGAGTTCCTTAAACTTCATGGGCAACATTGAAGGCCGGGATATACTCAAGGGAGGAGCCGATGTTGTTGTTTGTGATGGTTTTAACGGCAATATACTCTTGAAATTTGGGGAGAGTCTGGCCCGGATGATATCCATGACAATGAAACGAACAATCCGAGGAAACCTGCCGGGAGCTGTCGGTCTCTACCTGATCCGGCCCAGTTTACGAAAGCTTTATAAATTGTTCGATTATCAGGAGTACGGCGGCGCGCCTCTCTTAGGTGTAAAAGGCAACTGCATTATATCTCATGGAAGTTCCAGTGCCCGGGCGATAAAGAACGCTGTTGAAGAGGCCTGGAAGATGGTCAAGAGTCGAATTGCTCAACATATTGAGCACCAAATTAAACTAGGGAAGGGAGCCACGCGTGAATAACATGCCGATGTCGATGATTATGGGTACTGGATCTGGTATTCCGGATAAGATACTGACAAATTTTGATCTGGAAAAGATGGTGGATACGTCCGATGAATGGATTAAGGAACGGTCTGGAATCGAGAGGCGGCATGTTTTAGAAGACGGTAAAACGAATTCCGATATGGCATTAATGGCTTCCCAGCGGGCGTTGAAGAACGCAGGTGTTTCGGCCAAAGAATTGGACGCGATCATCATCGGCACCGTAACTCCGGATTCCCCTTTTCCTTCTACGGCATGCCGGCTTCAGGCAAAATTAGGAGCCGTGAATGCGGCTGCGTTCGATTTGTCGGCTGCATGTTCCGGTTTCCTGTACGGGCTCACGCTGGCTGACGGCATTATATCCAGTGGAAAAGGAAAGCATATACTCGTCATCGGCTCGGAGGTACTCACACGTTTCACCGACTGGGAGGATCGTACGACCTGTGTATTGTTCGGTGACGGTGCTGGCGCTGTGGTCGTCGGCCCGTCCGACGGGAAAAAAGGAATACTATCCACATACATTAAAAGCGATGGCCGCTTAGGAGACCTTCTTTACATGTCGGCCGGTGGGGCGTCGATACCCCCCAGTCACGAAAGTGTGGACCAACGCCTACATTACATCAAGATGAAGGGCCGTGAGGTATTCAAGCATGCCGTACGTTCCATGGCCGATGCAGCACTCCACAGCCTTAAAGAATCGGGTCATAGACGGGAAGATATCGATTTGCTCATCACACATCAGGCGAACGTTCGGATTATCGATGCCATCGCGAAGCGACTCAAGCTTCCCAAAGATAAGGTGTTCGTGAATATTCAAGAATACGGGAATACATCGGCCGCGTCCATACCTATCGCTCTGGATCAGGCAAACCAGGAAGGCTACGTGAAGGATGGGAGTCTTTGTTTACTGGTCGCCTTCGGCGGTGGATTCACTTGGGGATCTTGTATGGTACAATTTTAAACAACGGAGAACGCGTGCAGAAGACAGGTTTTCTATTTCCGGGGCAGGGCTCACAAATTGTTGGCATGGGCAAGGATTTTTACCATCACTCCCAGTGGGCCAAATCGACCTATGAACGCGCAGGAGATATTCTTGGATTCGATCTCGCATCGATTTGCTTCAACGGACCTGAAGAAACATTAAAGCAGACACAATACACCCAACCCGCGCTTTACGTGCACAGTCTCATCATCGCCCATTTTTTAAGCGAAAAAGGGGTGAGAGCTGAAGCAGCGGCAGGCCACAGTCTGGGAGAATTTTCTGCTTTAGCGTATGGGGAGGGATTTTCATTCGAGAATGGCTTAGCATTGGTCAAAGAACGGGCCAGACTCATGCAGGAGGCCGGGAATTCTAAACCCGGGAGCATGGCTGCTATCATCGGACTTGACGCGGAAGTGGTCATGGGTTTATGTATCGAATCTCAGGAGAGTGGGATCGTTCAGCCCGCCAACTATAACTCACCTCAACAAGTGGTTATCTCTGGTTCAGTAACGGGCGTGAAGGCAGCCATGGAACTGGCTAAGACCAAGGGGGCCAAACGTGTCATCGAGCTACCGGTAAGCGGAGCCTTCCACTCACCCTTGATGGCTAGTGCCGTGGAAGATTTCGGACAGAAACTGAAAGAGGCGGATATCCGCATGGTAAGCATCCCCGTGTTTGCGAATGTGACAGCCCTTCCGGTGTCGAATGCCAGCGAGATCCGAAGTCTCCTTCATCATCAATTGACGCATCCCGTACGTTGGGTAGAGACGATTCAGAACATGATCAAGGATGGTATGATCCGGTTTATTGAAGTGGGCGCCGGAAAAGTTCTTTCAGGACTGGTAAAGCGGATTGACAAAGAAGTAGAAGTCTTGCAGTGTGGAACCATAGAAGAACTGGAGACATTCTGAGTATCGAGGGATTGGGAGTAAGGAGGGAGGGATCGAATGGGAAATCTTGAGGGAAAATCGGCTGTAGTAACTGGAGGAGCACGAGGGATAGGACGTGCAATCGTGCTGGAATTGGCCATGAGAGGCAGTGATGTGGTCGTCTCCGACGTGGATTTGTCCGGCGCGGAGGATTGTGCGCAAGAAGCCGAGAAACTCGGCGTTCGTGCTATCGCTGTTAAGGTGGATGTGACGAATCAGGATGATGTTACCAAGCTGATGAAAGAGGCCATTCGAACGTTCGGAAAGATCGATGTCCTTGTAAATAACGCCGGTGTCACACGAGACATCCTTCTCATACGAATGAATGAACAAGAATGGGATTCGGTCCTGGACGTCAATTTAAAGGGTGCATTTCTTTGCTCTCAGAAGGTTTTGAGAGGCATGATGAAGCAACGATCGGGAAAAATCATCAATATCACGTCGGTCGTCGGCATTATGGGAAATGCGGGTCAATCGAATTATGCGGCTTCGAAGGCGGGACTCATCGGTTTTACCAGGAGTGTTGCCAAGGAAGCCGCATCGCGGAATATTCAAGTGAATGCCGTTGCTCCTGGTTATATCGAGACGGCTATGACCGTCGATCTCCCGGAGGAGGTGAAATCCAACTATCTTGTGAGTATACCGGCAAAGCGTCCCGGAAAACCTGAGGATGTCGCTCGTGTTGTCGCTTTCTTGGCATCCTCTGAAGCCGATTATATAACGGGTCAAGTGATTCATGTAGATGGTGGTTTATTGATGGCATGATAGATCAAAGTATTCAACAGCAGAGATGAAAAGGAGGTGAGAGAATGGTCGACAAAGAAAAATTTAGAGAGATTATCGTAGATCGATTGGGTGTCGATCCCAACGAAGTAACTCCGGAAGCTTCCTTCATCGACGATCTTGGGGCCGATTCTCTGGATACTGTGGAATTGGTCATGGCTTTCGAGGAAGAGTTCGACATCGAGATTCCGGATGAAGACGCTGAGAAGTTGACCACAGTACAGTCCGCCATGGATTACTTGGAAAAAAGATTGTCGGAAAAGTAATCAACGGAAGGTGAAAGTCCTGTTCTGTTGAAACAGAACAGGACTTTCACGACAACAGGAGGCAGATGTATGCGACAACGCAGGGTTGTTGTCACTGGCGTTGGTGCAGTGACACCTATCGGTAACGATGGCCCCTCTTATTGGGAATCCCTCAGAGAAGGAAAGAACGGAGTTGACCGCATCACACGATTCGATACGGAAGACTATGAGATAAAGATCGCTGCCGAGGTCAAGGGATTCGATGTGACACAATTCATCGATCCCAAGGAAGCAAGGCGGATGGATCCGTTTACGCATTACGGGATGGTTGCCGGTGAAGAAGCTGTTCGAGATTCAGGACTGAATCCAGAGAATGAAGACCCGAGTCGTATCGGTGTGGTCATCAGCTCGGGAATCGGGGGCATGATTGTTTATCAGGATGAACAACGAAAGCTCTTCGAGAAAGGTCCTCGGCGTGTGAGTCCATTCTTTATCCCGATGATGATACCCGATATCACACCCGGCCATCTTTCCATCAAGTACGGATTCATGGGGCCGAATTACAGCACCGTTTCAGCATGTGCCTCAGGTGCGCACGGCATCGGCGTGGCATTCATGCATGTGGAGAGGGGAGATGCGGACGTGATGATTGCCGGCGGTACCGAGAGTGTGATTACAGAGCTGGCTATCGCTGGATTCGGGAATATGCGGGCGCTCTCATCCAGAAACGACGATCCTGCTCACGCAAGCCGTCCCTTCGATGCCGAGCGGGATGGTTTTATCGTCGGTGAAGGTGCGGGTATTGTTGTTCTGGAAGAACTCTCTCATGCTCTGAAACGTGGGGCCAAGATCTACGCAGAACTGGCGGGTTACGGTTTTTCAGGGGATGCCCATCATATCACAGCGCCGCATCCTGAAGGCAAGGGTGCTGTCCATGCCATGGAGATGGCGCTCCAGGATGCAGAAGTTACTTACGAGGATATCGATTATATCAATGCCCATGGTACCTCGACGCCTCATAACGATAGAATCGAAACGTTGGCAATAAAGCATGTTTTTAAGGATCGTGCGAAGAAAATTTATATCAGTTCCAATAAATCGATGATCGGTCATTTATTGGGAGCATCGGGAGCCGTTGAATTCATCGGAGCCCTGTATACGGTAAAGGAGGGAATCGTTCCGCCGACCATTAATTACGAAGTGCCTGATCCAGACTGTAATTTAGATTACGTGCCCAATACGTCTCGTGAAATGGCGGTCAACGTGGCCATTTCCAATTCCTTCGGTTTCGGAGGTCATAACGTCTGTTTATGTTTAAAAAAATTCCAGGGGTAGTCGATTCATAAAGGCGCCTATGGCGTTTAAACATTTTTTACGTAAAATCTTATTTACCTTTTCTCATAAGAGGACGGGCACGGATAAAAGGGAAACCACGTCGTTGGGTTCCCTTTATCACACGATCTCGTATCATTTTCGTGATGAGACGCATGTTCGACAAGCCCTAACCCATCGATCCTTCCAGAACAACGATGCGACGTTTCGAATCTCGAACGAACGGCTGGAATTCTTGGGCGATGCTGTTTTAGGTCTCATCGTCACAGATGAGCTGTACCGCCGGTTTCCAGATTGGAGTGAAGGGGAATTGACGAAGGCGAAATCGTACATCGTGAGTCGGAAAATTCTGGCGGATAAGGCCAAGCAAATCCAACTGGGGCAATACCTGTTGTTAGGCAGTGGCGAGGAGCAGTCGGGAGGGAGAAATCGGAATTCTATTTTATCGGATGCGTATGAGGCTCTGCTTGGAGCCATCTACCTGGATGGAGGCCTGGATAAAGTCCGTCAATTCTTGAGCTGGCAAATGCTAGATGATATAGACAGACTCCTGGATAATAAGTTCCACCATAATTACAAAAGTTGGCTTCTTGAGCATGTGCAAGCCGAGTGGAAAACGAGTCCTGAATACACGGTTCTTAAAGAAACCGGTCCCGATCATAAAAAAGAATTTACGGTAGAGGTGTACGTCAACGGTCAAGTCCTGGGACGCGGAAAAGGATACAGTAAGAAGAGCGCGGAACAGCAGGCGGCTCTGAATGCTATTCGCCGAATGGAACCCCGGGATGAGGGATAAGCAATGCGTTGTCTAACAGGAGGTGAGGGATGAATCATTTCCTTACTGAGCAAGAAATAAAGATTCGTGACCTTGCTCGTGAGATCGCTGAAACACATATTAAGCCCGTCGCCGCCAAGTACGACGCTTCCGAGGATTTTCCTTGGGAGATCATGAATATCCTAGCTGAGAAGGATTTTTTCCGGATTTATATCGATAAAGAGTATGGCGGCCTCGGAATGGGAGTGATGGGACTGGTCATAGCTACGGAGGAGCTATCCAGAGCCTGTGGTGGTATATCTCTTGGACTGGCAGGCACGGCCCTGGGTGTTTTCCCTCTACTCCTGGCGGGAAACGATGAGCAAAAGAAAAAGTATTTGCCAGATTTAGCTGCGGGAAATTATTTAGGGGCTTTTGGCAATACCGAACCCGAGGCCGGATCGGATGCGGGAAATATCAAGACGACAGCCAAGAAGGACGGCGATAGCGACGTGCTGGACGGCGCGAAGATGTTGATGACGAACGGGGCAAAGGCCAAGTTCTATACAATCACGGCATCCACAGATCCGACGAAGGGGAGCAGGGGTGCTTCTATTTTCATTGTCGAGGATGGAACACCAGGATTTTCCTATGGCAAAAAATACGAGAAGCTGGGCATCCGGGGATCGGCTACCTGTGAATTGGTGTTCGAAGATTGTCGCATCCCGCAAGAGAACATCCTCGGTAAAGAGGGAATGGGCTTCATCGTTGCTATCCGGACTTTTGATCGGGCCCGACCGGGCGTCGCCTCCCAGGCCGTGGGAATCGCCCAGGGCGCTCTGGATTATGCGGTTGAGTTCAGTCGAACCCATATGCGTGGAGGCCAAGCTATCTCCAGCTACCAGAGCGTACAGGCCATGCTGGCGGATATGGCCACTCAGATCGAAGCCGCCCGTACGCTTACGTATACGGTCGCTCGAATGATCGATGCCGGGGAAAAGGATTTTGCCAAAGGATCGGCTATGACCAAACTCTTTGCCTCAAAGGTTGCCGTGGATGTGGCGGAGAAGGCCGTATCCATTTGTGGGAGTCAGGGGGTAACCCTCGACTGTCCCGCTCAAAAAATCCTGAGGGATTCGAAGATCACTGAAATTTACGAGGGGACGAGCGAGATTCAACGGGAAGTGATCGCCAGGCATCTCATCAAAGAGTCGGCTTCGATAAAGTAAGTTCGAAATCCAACCTGAATATAAAAAAAGGTACTCCCCAGAGGAGTACCTTTTTTGTGTCGCTATGTCCTTCCGATTATCCCAAAACGGTGGGATGGGAGTTCACACCCTAACCATGATTGGGATGTTCCCCGCGATTGAAGGGGATTTGTATCCTGGAGAATATCATAATCTCCTTGTTCTCGACTTCCAGACGCATGGTGTAGGCCACGGTTTCCACATCCGAAAGACACTTTTCCGCCCGGGTCAGAAGATTTCCCCATCTGTCACGGTATTCAAAATGAAAAGCGCGGACGCCGGTGATGACTGGAGAGTCGTTATTCCAGATGGTTTGGAAATTGAAGCTGTACGTCTGAAGGGCCCGTTGGTCTGAGGCAACGATGAGCCGGTCGGATTGTGCCGTGACGATATGATGTGCTCGCATCAGGTTGCTGCTCATTCGGTCCAGGACAGTCTGTACGTCGTCGGGTAGTTTACCGCCATAGCTTCGCACTGGCGTAAGATTCGGATGATTCAGAGCGCGAAGACTCATCCAAACACATGCACTGAGAACGAATATGCCAGCCATGATGAATGCGTGCTGGCGGCTTGTTCTCAGGAATTGCATCGGGCTTCCTTGGGTAGGGGCGATCCAGTGAGACTGCGATCTGGATGCAGTCGGATTGTTTGAATCATCGGTCCGTCGGACAACATACGAACCCTTATGATACTGACGTCATGATTCTGAATGAACGGCAGGCAGCATTGATCCAGAAAACCTTCAGGAGCGATAAAAACGTTTGATTGGGGTGGTGATTCATTCGGTTTGTTCCGCATTCGTGTGACCCTTTCTTTCGTCTTTTAAACTGTAAAAAACAACTGCAAAGCTCGTGCCATTAAAACAGGACGCACCATGTCCTTTTATCATATGCAACGATTACGCCTAATCTATAAAATATTAAATAGTTGGATGAAGGAGGTTAAAAGCGAGCTTCGAAGGGTTCAAACTGCAAGTAGTGAGAGTTGTACAGGTGAATGCCTCTTTCCGAACACGTGAGAGATAATTTGTCAGAAATGAACATCATCTAACCGGCAAGAGACATTACAGCACTTTTGCCAGCTCGTCTCTTTCGAAGGGCTCCAGAGGCTCGTATGCCTCCCCGCGACGGATGGTCAGCCCTTCTTCCTTGCGTACGATTTTACCGATGGATTGGCAAGGTATGTGGACAGATCCCAGAGCGCGACGAACGGTGTTCACATTCTGAGCATCCAAGACGATAAGCAAGGCTCCCGAGGAGATCAATCCCAACGGGTCTATGCTGAGGACGTCGCAAAAGGCCCGGGTCTCGGGAAAGATGGGAATGGAATTGCCATCGATGCGCAATCCACATCGTGCTGCCTGACCGAGTTCCCACAAGGCTGTGGCTATTCCGCCTTCTGTTGGATCGTGCATGCCGTGAATGCGGGCTGCTCTGGATGCCGTGAGAGCGGCCTTGACGACCGAGATTCCAGGGTCGTCGTGAAATTTTTTGGCTCGGTCGATCAGATCGGTGTCGATGCGTGAGGACAATTCCCCTCCTTTTTCCGAGGCCAGGATCGCCGTGCCTTCTATGGCTATACCCTGTGTAAGGAGCACGGTATCGCCCGGAGTTACCCGCTCCATTGTCACGAGGTCGTCTTTGCCAACTTCACCCATCATCTGACCGATTAAGATCGGTTGGTCGACTCTCGATGTGATTTCTGTATGACCTCCGATGAGGCTCACGTCCAAACGGTGACAGGATGCAAGGATATCGTCGAATATACCTTTGACCAGGGCTTCGTCGGATTTCCCCGTGGGAACCAGGAGAGTGGCCATGAACCACCGCGGTTCGGCTCCTTTTACGGCCACGTCGTTGGCGTTGATGTTCACGCCGTACCAGCCCAGGCGTGTTTCCGTGAATGTGATGGGGTCAGTCGTTACGATGAGATACCGGTCTCCCATGTCCAGAACAGCCGCATCCTCTCCTATTCTGGGGCCGATGGTGACGCGCGTGTCCCGGCAGTCGATTTCTTGAAGGAGTTTGGCCAGTGTGTCGGGCGGTAGTTTTCCTGTAGCAAAGGGTGTCATCGGTTCGTCCTCACGGATCGGGCACAAATGTCCAGATTGTGTTTTTGTATCGCGAAATTCCACTATACCCGGTTTTATCCAGAAGCACCATGGCCCTGTCGAAGGCAGCGCCGACTTCCTGGGGCTTGTGAGCATCGGACCCCAAGCATACGGGTATATCGAGGGAGCAGGCCATCCGCAAAAGGTCCTCGCAGGGATAAAAGTCTGCCGGATGTTTTCGCAGTCCCGATGTATTCAGCTCCAACGTCAATCCTCTCTCCGCTATCGTATACAGAACGTCGATTCCCGCAGTGCAAATGTCATCAAGGGCATGGGGGAGCATCCACTTAACCAGGTCCATATGTCCAACTATGTCGATAAGTCCCGATTGAATGCCTCGCCGTATGCTCGTGAAATAATGATGAATGGTGTGCCGCTCTTCTTCTCTCGAAGTCAGGTTGGCCTCGTTAAAAATGGATTCACCGTCGATGAAATGGACAGAGCCGATGACGTATTCCACGGGAAAATCGTGGAGCAGCCGTTCCAGGAAAGATTCAAATCCCGGATAAAAATCGGCCTCGATCCCCAGCCGAATCCGTATATCCGGGTATGCTTCTCTCAACCGCTGTATGTCCTGGACGTACTCCGGGAATTGGGTGAGCGTCATCCTGTGAGCAGGGTCGTAGCCCGAGTCAGCGGGTGCATGGTCGGCAAAACCAATTTCGTCCAGCCCTTGTGCGATGGCTTGCTGCACATACGCGTCCATAGAGCCCGATGCATGGTGACAGCGCTCTGTGTGGAGATGGTAATCAGCCCGGCCTGTCAATCCGTGTTCCTTCTGAATTCTTCGAAAAGGTTTTCCAGTGCCCGGCATTTTTCTGCCGGCAAGCCACATCGCTTGGCGATGTGGAGGGCCACTCTCCCTAAATCGATATACGAATCGATGAAACCCGGATCGACGGCTTTTAGAGCAATCAGGTGCTTTCTAACGGTTTGAATATCTCCCCGCTGGACAGGACCCGTCAATGCATTTTCAATACCGTGTTGTTCCATGTTATGCAGCGTGGCCTTGATCAGCGGAGATAGATGTTCCATGCCGTTGCTTTGTAAGCTTTTAGGGAGCAGGTTCTGAACGATAGACATCAACGATACGAGATAATTGGAAGCCATCGTACATCCGGCATGGTAGAGTGTCTTATCGGCCTTGGACAGGATGAACGGCTTGGCGTCGATAGCCCGGGCTAGGTTGGCCAGACGGTCGCAACCTCGAGGATCGCCCTCCAGAGCGATGGATGCATCGTTCCATTTGCCGTTAAAATCTTCGGTAAACGTATAACAGGGATGGAAGGAGCATACAGCCGTTCCCCGTGAGCGAAGGGGGGACAGGACGTCCGAAGGCAACAGTCCGGACGTATGGGTCACTAGCGTGTTCTTCTCCAATGACGTCGATTCGGCCAGGGCCCGACCCACGGATTTTATCTGGTCATCAGGTACAGCGATAAAGAGAATGGCTGTCTGAGGATCGATGTGCCGAACATCATCGGAGCTTGTCCTGGCATGGCACTTTGCTTGACACTGCCTGGCTTTTTCAATATCGATGTCAATAACTGAGGCAATGGAATATCCGTGACGGTAAAAGAGGTAGGACAGGGCTTGTCCCACTCGGCCTGTCCCAATAAAGCTGAGACATTCTGAATTTTTTTGCGTTCTTTGATGCATAGCTGGTATTTTTTTACAAGTCAAGGTTAAATTAACAAATTCCAAAATTTTTGTCAATGAAAAAGAACTTGTGCAAAACGATGAAAATAGCTATCTTATGTAAATTTCAACGGGATATTCTGCAGAATATGCTAATTCGATCGAAGGAAAACACGTTTACGGCACGTTTTATCGGAGGCGAAGAATCCGTATTCCTGAAAGGGATTACGCTTCTCGAGATACTCGAGTACATCCGTCTGCCCAACCCGGAGACCATCGTCCTGGCCAAGCTGAACAACCGGATTTATAATCTGCGGGAGTCAGTCGAAGAGGATTGCCTCATCGAGTGGGTACCCCTGCAGACACGAGAAGCACTGCAATCCTATCAGCAAACCCTCAGTCTCGTGCTGTTTCGTGCATTCCATGAACTCTATCCAAAACAGAAGCTGATTGTCGGTTATACAACTTTCAACGGGATTTGTGTCGAGCTGCTTGGCGGCATCCGTGTGCGGCGACGGACGCTAAAGAAGCTGAGAGCTCAGATGGAAGACATCATCCAGAACGACGAACCCATCGAACCGGTCAATCTTCTAAGGAATCAGGCACTGGTCTATTTCAAAGAACAGAAGGAACGTCCTCCGTATCCTTTGGAAAATCAGGATGAGTCAAAGATCACGTTGTATCGATGCGGAGAGGTCGAAGAATATCTGGGATATCCTCCTTTTCATTCAACGAGATACGTGAAGACGTTCGACATCCTGCGAAAGCGATCCCGATTTATTCTGCGTTTCCCCGAATCCCAGGAGATACAACGACTCACCCCCGTCGTGAAGCAGGGCAGGCTGCTCCGAGTCCACGGCGAGTATGCACGTTGGAAGCGAGTTCTGGATATTCAGAATGCCTCTGCCGTGAACGATGCCGTCCGGAATGGATATGCCTTGGATATGGTTCAGATTGCCGAGGGGTTGCACGAGAAGAAGATCGTGCGAATTGCAGATACCCTGTTGCGAAAGCGTAAGAAACTTCGACTCGTCCTCGTCGTGGGACCATCGGCTTCGGGAAGGATGGCTCTGACCCGGCGATTGGAGATTCATTTACGTGTCAACGGCATGAAGCCGGTTGTGCTTTCCCTGAACGACTATGTGCTGGATACGGAAAGTGCCGTCGATGATACGACCGATGACTTTGAATCTGCCTATTCCAAGATTGTGGATGCCTCGCATTTGAATCATGTCGTCGACAACCTTCTGGAGGGCCAGAAAGTGCAAGTCCCTCGATACGATCCCCGGAAAAAGAAACGTGTTCCCGGTCCCACGAAGGTCCTGGAACGCCATCAGCCCATTCTCATCGAGGGAGGGTATGACCTTTTCCATCGCATCGGTCGGAAGATTCCCAAGAGCAGGCGATTGCACATCTATGTAGACGCCCTGACTCCGTTGAGGGTCACCCGTCACTATCGCGTAGATGCCGGCGATATCGGATTGATCCGGCGACTGATTCGTAATCATTATCTCAGGGGTATCTCAGTGGCCGATACTATCATGTTCTGGCCCTCGGTCGTTCACAAAGATAAAAAAGAAGTCGCTCCTTTGCTGCAAAAAAGCGATGAGGTGTTCAATTCGTCTCTCGTCTATGAACTTTGTGTATTAAGGGTTAAAGGGGAATCCATACTACGGGCTGTGCCTCAAGACCATCCCAGTTTTCCGGAATCGCAGAGACTGCTTCAGGTGCTCTCGTATTTTGCACCCATTCCGCTCTACATGGTGCCCTCCCATTCTATCCTTCGCGAATTTATGGGTGAAACCCGTTTCGACAGACGCCTGGATGCCAAAGAACAATCGGATTGATTCCAATCAGGTCAAGTTAAACTATCGTGATAAACACTTCCTATCACCGATATCCCAATATAATAACGATCATCAAGAATTCTTTAAACCGGACATAGGGGTCCCAGATTTTTCTTGACTGGCACTCTCGAATTGCCTAAGTTTGTACGGGATGCACGAACGGTCAAAAAAGTCATAGCATGCCTAAATGGTGAAAGGTGATACCATGTCCGATTTAACTGCCGCTGTTCCCTGGGGAATTCTTGTCAGGCTTTTTCTTGCCGTTTTCCTGGGAGGACTGATCGGTCTTGAACGGGAGTTCCATGGACGGCCAGCAGGTCTGAGAACACACATCCTTGTCTGTCTGGGAGCGACGATGATTATGATGATACCGGAGCTTCTCTCCCCCCGATGGCCCCTACTGAGTACGTCTGCGAATGTCTGGATGGATCCCGGGCGCATCGCTGCCGGAATCGTAACAGGCATTGGATTCCTGGGTGCGGGTACCATCCTGCGTATCGGGGATATCGTCCGGGGTTTGACCACGGCAGCCTGCATCTGGTTTACGGCGGCCATGGGCGTGATGATAGGGAGTGGCCATCTTATTCTGGCTGGTATTTCCGCGGCCATCGGACTTCTCGTCCTCCTGGTATTCGAGAGACTGGAGGACTGGATATCCCCAACGGTTTATCGAATTATCCGTGTGCGTGTGCGGAGCGAGCATATCGAAGGCGCCGAGCGTCGGACGAAAGAAATTCTTCGAAAATTCCAAATCCAGATACAAGACCGTTCTTATCGGCTTCAGAAAGACAATGATGAGATGGAAATGACGTTTCAAGTCAGGACAAAAAAGGACGTGGAGAACAAGGATGTAGTGATGGAACTGGGAAACATGGAAGGCGTTATCACCGTACTGTGGGATCGATTATAAAATCATTGACGTTGAAATCGGACACTATCAGACATGGAAGAGAGAGATAAAGATTTTTATCACAAACTACGCCTGAAGATTAAGGATTGGTCGGAGAAGGAGGAAAACCGATCCTACCGATGGACCAAGTGGCTACTCTTGGGTCCCGACCTTTTTCATCTTCTGATTCGTCTTACCGCCGATCCGGATGTGCCGATGAAAGAGAAGGCCAAACTGGCGGCTGTGATCGCATATTTTATTTCTCCAGTCGATCTTGTTCCGGAATTGATCCTGGGGCCGACCGGGTTTCTCGATGACATCGTTCTCACAGCCTACGCACTCAACGCCATCATCAACAACATCAATGCGGACATTGTTCAGAGGCACTGGGCGGGCGAGGAAGATATCATTGTCGTGATCCAGAATATACTTCGTTTGGCGGACAGGATGGTGGGATCGGGCCTGTTTAAGCGATTGAAGCGTGTCTTGAAGTAAGGCGATAAATAGAAATGGTATGAATGGGCGTCCGGAGGCGCCAAATGCTCAGGAATCTCCATGCGTCGTGTTTCGTATGTAGGATCGAGAGCGTACATTGTTATATTTTTCGTAGGATGACTCTCTATGATCATTAAAGATTATAATCGTTCCCGTAGTATTGAATGGTAGACCGGTCACCATTATCGGAAACGGAAAAACGAAGATGGACATCCAAATCATCCGATCAAACCTGTGTCATAGGGAAACCCTCATTATCATCTGCGATACCTACGTTATTAAGAAAATCGTTGATTTTTTAGTATCTATTGAATAATTTATCTCCAGAGCACGACTGGATTCGATGACGTTGATCTTGCTTAACTCCTCATCCAAGGAGACGGTATGGTACAATTCGCTGTCCTCGACTGGGTATGGATGGTTCTTTTTCTTTCGCTGATGATCGGTTGTGGTGTGCTTTTCTACCGGCTGGGAAAACGGTCGGAATCGGATTTCTTTTTAGCCGGGAGGGGATTACCGTGGTGGCTGCCGGCCACGTCGGTATACGCCACGCACACGGCCACGGACACGCCCATGTGGGTGACGGGTGTCATCTACAAATACGGATTTGCCGGAATATGGTACACCTTTTTCTCGGCATGGTGCGCTATAAGCGCTTTCGTTTCGACACGGATTTTCCGGCGGTCTCTGGCCTTCACGCAGGCAGAGTGGCAGGGCTTGAGATTCGGAGGCCTGGGGAGTGAATTACTCCGGGGCTGGATGGCGGGCTGGCAGGTGTTCATGAACATGTTCATCCTGGGATGGGTGAGCATGGCCATGGGCAAGGTGTGCCATTATGCCTTTGGCTGGCCCATCT
>Ga0180438_10003494_pt1 | contig 23758 bp, 25 predicted proteins | sample SS_ome_12_FD_132455 | JGI IMG/M metagenome (GOLD analysis project Ga0180438, IMG submission 132455) | Hypersaline lake sediment archaeal communities from the Salton Sea, California, USA - SS_3_D_2 metaG | ecosystem: Environmental > Aquatic > Non-marine Saline and Alkaline > Hypersaline >...
ATTCACCTGTTTAACGCAGAAGCAAAGTCTTACAGCTCGATGAGAACTATTTCAATATCGCACCATTGGGCGCATCCTGCTCCTCCTCAATCAATGGAGATTTATGCCGACTGGATATTGAATATATGCACAGCAACTGGCATTACCCCAACTGGCCCGTGTAATCCTGCAACAGATTCTGGTTGTGCGGTATATAAGTTTCCTACTAATACACAAGAATTTGATATGGGTAATATCACTCTTATTACGACTTGTTGTCAGGGTAAAATCTCTACAATTTCTTATCAACCGCAGAAGGTAGCACTTAATCCTGCGAATAATTTCGAATGTAATACGTACGATTTGTCTAAAGAAAAGACTATTACTCGTACAAGTACTGAGCCGACAGATACGACTGAGCAGGATACTCCAACGTCCAATGAGGAGAATCCTTCTACAGTAGAAGACCCGGATAATACAAGCGATGCCCCAGTGTCTGAGGAAGTTGCTCCGGACGAGGACACAAATCCAGAAATTATTAACACGGAAGACGATATTTCGAAAGACACGCACACAGTACCGTCAGGTAACTCAGATGATTATATAATGGACGTACCGCCTGAGATTTCAGACGGAGCATTGGACCAATCAGAGATAGACGAACTGACCAGTGATACGACAGCTTCAAAAGCGTGTGCTGGCAATCCATTTACAGACCCTGATGGTAATTCTATCGAAGACGAGGATGCAGAAGATGATCTGCGCGAAATGTCAGAGAAAAAATGGGAAGAAGTTAGCGGTATAATGCAGGAATTTGTTGATTGTCAGAATTTAACTTGCGCTAAAATTCAGGGAATCATTAATAAGGTTGTTCGGGTCGTATTCGTAAAAGACTCAACAAAGGTAAATGTAGAAGTTAAGGAGACATCTTCATGACTGATAGACAACAGTTTGTAAATAATTTCAGTGCAACTTTACAGACTTCGATTAACGACACTGAGACTACGATCAACATCGGTACTACCAATGCTGCTCTACTTGGAACTTTATCTGGTAATGATTTTTTCATCCTTACTCTTGTAGATAGTTCCGTATCACGTCCTACTATTAACCAAGTTGAGATCGTTAAGGTTACTGCGGTCAATACTGGTACGGGCGACCTTACTGTGGTTCGTGGGTACGAAGGTACAGCAGCCAAGATTTGGACTTCCGGTACAACTCTGGTGTATTGCAGCTTCACTGCTTTAACAGCAAATGATTTGCAGACACAGTACTCGTACATCTATAACTATTCCGGAACAGCCTTGTTGGTAAACTCATCGCTACGCTCACATGTGGTTGCGTGTACCAATGCTGGCGGTACAGTTACGATCACATTGCCGACTACGGCGACCGAGTCGTTACCGGCTGGCTTCCGTGTTGACTTTGTTCAGCGAGGAACATCTGGTTTGAGCTTTGCAGTGGAAGGTGGCGACACAACTGAATCGATTGGTGGTTCAACTACCAGTGGTGCTCAGTATGGTATCGTAACTGCGATCAAGCTGGTTAATTCAACCAATAACATTTGGGGCTTATTCGGCGATCTGACATGAGAGCTTTTCCTATTGTTAAAAGGTATGGGTATGACCCTTCGGGTACTACGTTCAGTTTTAATTACGAGTTGGAAAAACAAATTAATCTGGACGTAAACCCGACGTGCTTTTGGTTCTTTGACGGCGGGCATACCATGACAACCATATTCGATTATAAGCGTGTTCAGCACGGTTCATTCGAAGGTGTTGCCATGCACAACTATCCTTTTATCAATGACTCTATTGTTACGGACAAGGCTATTCGTTTACTGCGGGATGATCAGTATTGTTACTTCTGGCATAACGCAGTATTCGAGTCCAACCAATTTACTTGGTATCTGTGGGCTAAACGACTTAACGCGGATGAGTCTGCTGTTATTTTCGAAAAAGAAAATGAACTGAAAGTCGAGTTCGACGCTACAACCGATAAGATAAAGGTTACTGCGTACAACGAAATCCACGGAGCAACTACTCTAACTTCAACAGGAACATACAACGATACAGATTGGCACCAACTTGCCTTCGGAATGGACAATGGCGATGTGTGGCTAAACGTCGACGGCGGTACTACACAGACTCTTACTATCAATGGAACTTGGGCTAACGACAAAGGCAACCCGGTTATTATGGGTGCTGGTCCTATCGGGCTCGATACTGCGTACTTCGATACTGGTGTAGCGTCTGAAGCAAACTTACTCAAGTGGTACAACTTAAAAGACTTGTTTACCCCAGATGGATTTGCCCGGGCAAATAACGCTTTGGTAAGAGTGCCATGTCAGGGCAACACAGTTGATGGGATTTTGGAAGCTGATGACTCGGTGATGCAGGTAACTTTGCCCAATACTGATAAGTTTGGATATAACCCAGTCCATACTGACGGCCCATCAACACTGATCCATGATTTTACTGGATCGTCAGGGGATTATACTACAACTACACTGCATCCCGGTCTGTCAGAGGCTTGGCAAAATAATGACGGTCTGACAATGATGTGGGTTTTTAACCACTCAAATAGTGAATTCACAACTAATGATTACAAATATAGTGGGTTCAGAATAACCGGAACTACTGCCAACAACTATATGGTTATTGGTATGATTGGTATGTACGGTGCTCAGGATTTTTACATAACGGCAGAATCACACGATGGCGGCAACCCAACGCGCGTAACAACCAAAGTAGAAGGAACTCAGGCCCACGTTGCGTTTCTTGTGTATGATAATGCGCTCGATACAGTTACTCTTTGGGTTGATGGAGTAAGTATTGGGTCTATAAGTGTCAACTCCGCATTTAGTACAGATGACATCACCAAGTGGGGGCTGGCTACTGGTGTGACACAGTACGGCGGTCAGTTAAATACTGCTCGTGTAGTAAGTGAGTACCACGCTATTTTTAACTACAAACTCTCAAGTGCGAGTATGATTTCGTTCGCCAATACTCTGGCTGCAACAGAAACAACGAATAATCCAGCTCAGGCATTTATTAATAACGCCATAGCTGACGCTGACTGGGATGTGCTTGGTATTGGTCCAACTCCTAATTGGGAGACTGGAGACCTTTATGTTGGTGGTTATTACAATATGCGTAACCACAAAGCGTCGTCTGCTACCTCACCACCTGCTATCAGTTACCGTAGTCAGCCACGTAACCATTATTGGATGGATTATAAATTCCAAAACGCTGACACACATGCCGGAACGCAGGCAACTGTACACAAAAACTCCGCTGTTACAAGTAATGGTAGCTGGACCTTCGAAGCTTTGGTATATGTGAAGACCGCTACAACGGATGTCGGTATTTGTGGAAGTTATCAAAACTCTAGTCAGGAGTATGCTTTTTTACGCGTAGATACCAACGGATATTTTGAGCTTATAATTGAGCAGGGAACCTACACAATCACTTCAACGGTGCAGCCGTCTGCCGGAGAATTTTATTATGTAGCTTTTACTCGTGACCAAGCAACTGGCGAAAATATTCTCTATATTGACGGGTCATCATGGAATGTTACCGGATCAACAGGTTTTTTGAGTTGGGCAATTCTTACATGCGTTGCATGTAAGACACCAGCATCTTACCCTGTGTTTACATTTAATGTAGCTTACGATGTTGTTAAAACACCGGCAGCTATTGCGGCGCGTTATGCCCTGTTACCTGCGTCAATAAGTAATAATACTTAGGAGGCTTTATGCAATTTAACTATTTACCTTTTAACGACCAGCCTCTCTCGTATCCCTTACCGGCGACTATTCAGTTGGTCGTGGAAGACGCGTTGGGGCTTTATGATTTACCTGCGGCTTCCCGTAAGTATCAGGACAGCGTGTCTGAGTCGTACACTTATGCAGATGCGGTACTCGAAGCTCTCTACCTGAAAATTGTAGAGGCAGTAGAGTTTTCTGACTCTGTATTCTCAAGTGACGCCGTTATCACGATCACACATGTGGAGGCGGTCAAATTCAGAGACTTGACCAAATCAGTGTGGGGTACGCTGATTAACGAAACTCTCCAGTTTACTGAAACCGTAGATAAAACAGTTCAGTTGTATTTGTCCCTGCGCCACATTATGAACCTGACCGGAGCAGTGGATTCTGCTGGCAGTAAACTCTACACCACCATTGCAGAGATCATCGCTCTGGATGAGCTGATCAAAGGCGTAGACGAGCTCACGATCAATGAGACCTACGAACTGACCATGACTGCCGATATGAAGGGCAGACTGCGTGGCCGGGTTGCCGAGATCATGGAGCTGGCTGAGACGACATCTACATCAATAGCTTTTATGGCTGTTACATCAGAGTTTATGAACCTCTCTGACCTGACTGCATCGAAAGCTATTCTGTACAACGCTATTTTGGAGAACGTCGAATTTCTGGTCAGTTTCGTCGATGGAGACGAGCAGTATGTTGGCTGGGTGATGAACACCAAGAACCAAGGTGTTACTAACTATACCAATTACAAGTTTACCGACTTCCATAAAGTAGGTGGTAGGAATCTTGCAGTTGGCCCGAGTGGGTTATACGAACTCGATGGAGCAGATGATGCCGGTGCAAACATCGGAATTACATTGTCTTCAGGGGTTTACGATTTGGGACAAGGCAAGCAAAGTAGGCTAGAATCAATGTATTTAGGAGCAATTACCGACCAGAAGCTGGTAATTAAGACACTTACTGGTGACGGTAAAGAACGCTGGTACGAATCAGATACTCCGAACTCTGGGCTCGATTCACTTCGTGTCAAACTTGGTAAGGGTGTCAAAAGTCGTCAATGGAAGTGGACTTTGGTAACCCAACAAAATGCGGACTTTTACATGGACTCTATAGAATTGCTCCCAGTTATTCTGCACCGGAGGATTAAATAATGGCGAGTGGAAGTATTGCCTCTTATGGGTTTGACGTATCCGGCCTGCCTTTAAGAACGGTCGAAGTAGACCACACATATCTCGGGTGGGTGGTTGTAACCTCCCCCAACTGTGCTTACCCTTGTGAGATCATCACAGGTCAGTGGAACAATTCGTACCAGATTTCTGGCACGATGTTTGACGCCACTCAGCAGTTTTTCTCCCGTATGTTGGGGGCTGCTGAACAGATTGGACAGATTGAATTTTTCTCTGATGTCCCACCTTCTGACTTTGACTTCACAATTCCAGAACCGGACGCGTGGTCAGATGACTTTCCTGTCGATGACGATCTTGATTTTACATTCCGCCATCCAGAAGAAGTTGGCGACATCAGCTTCCGTGACGTGCGGGAAATTGATGCCGGGGATGCTCCGGAATTTACCGGTGAAGCACCGTCTATCGTGCTCCCACCGAAGCCAGTTAAAACTACGATTGCAAAACCCGGTGCGGCTCCTACAGTAGATGACCCCACTTTTGGGGATGCTCCTGATCTGGCTATCCCTGTTGTTCCTACTCTGCGTGAATTGGAATTGCCGAATGTACCTTCTATTGAAGAGTTCTCATTCGATGGCGTAGCTCCAACTGACGATCTGGCCGCACCTGATGTGACTTTCAATTGGTCAGAAGATGATTACAGCTCTCAGTTATTGACCGAGATCAATAACAACTTCCTTAATACCCTGCAAAACGGGTCTACCGGCTTGCCGAAGGAAGCTGAAGATGCTCTGTACCAGCGTGCTCGTGACCGCCTGACTCAGGCCAGCCAAGCCCAGAAGCAGGAGATCATGGAGACCTTCGCAGCTCGTGGCTTCGATATGCCGAACGGCGTAATCCTCGATGCTGTCCAGAGAGTTGTGGAAGAGCGGTACAAAGCTGAGAATGAACTGAACCGCGACGTCTTTATCGATCAGGCCAAGCGTGCGTGGGAATTCACAGTACAGACCCTGACTCTGGGTGTACAGCTTGAGAACCAGTTGCTGAATTACGCAACTCAGGTTCAGAACCGCGCATTTGAAGCTGCCAAATATTCTGTTCAGGCTGCTCTGGATGTCTATGCTGCCAAGGTAGAGACTTTCAAAGCCCGCGTGTCTGTGTACCAGACTTATGCGGAAGTTTACCGTATTCAGGTTGAGGCCGAACTGACCAAACTGGAACGTTACAAGGCTCAGTTGGAAGGTCAGCGCATGATCAACGAACTGAATCGTGCTGACATCGACATCTTTACTGCCCGTCTTGAAAGTTTGCAGACTCAGGTTGAGTTGTACAAAACTGAGATTCAGGCAGAGAGTGAGAAAACTCGTGCTCAGGCTATTCAGGTTGATGCTTTCAAATCAACTGTTGACGCCTATGTTGCACAGATTCAGGGACAGAGTGAAGAATACAAAGCCTACAAAACTGAAGTCGAAGCTGAGATTGCCAAAATCCAGTCTTACGAAACAGAAGTTAATGCTTACGGTGCGAGGGTTGGTGCTTACAAGACCCTTATTGATGCCAGACGTGCTGTTCAGGACTCTGATATTGAGCAGAACAAAGCACAGGTTCTTAAACTGCAATCTGACGTTGAGAGGTTTAAAGCAGAACTGCTTGGCGAGACTTCCAGACTGGAAGCGAACTCCACTGTGTTTAATACCCGTGTAGAGACTTATAAATCTCGCTTGGCCGGACTGACCGCCTACACACAGAGTAACGTTTCTCTGTTTGAAGCTAAAGTTCGTGAAGCAGTTAGTCGTGGTGATTTGGCTCTGAAGAAAGCAGAAATTGAACTGACTAACGCCACTCGCGCAATGGAAGCAGTTATGAACGCAAACGAAGTCGGGGCCAAGGTTGCTTCTGCTATTGGTTCTGCTGCTCTTGCAACAGTAAGTACCAATGTGTCTTACTCACAGAAAGCAACTGATGACTTAACTACAGTCGAGGGATTTTAAAATGGCAGAGAATGAAAGCTCTGGTGGTGGCTCTACCAAGAAAAAACAGGAAGAACTTTCTAACAAGGATGTGGAAAACCAGACTACACAGGAGGCACAGTCTTCGAATAAGCCTAAGCCTATCCCAAGTAAGCTACAGCCCAACGCTCTGAACTACAATCCAGAGCTGACCAAGCGTGCTGATGCCCGCCTTGCGCGTCAGAGGAAAGCTGCTGGCCTGCGTCAGTCTCCTGAATCAAACAGAATGTCCAGACGAGCGGCTATTGACTATGCCAAAGATTTGTCTCGTATCAACACTATGGACAGACAGGCTCGCGCAGAACAGTCATTAAAGGCTAAACTTGACTACATGGATGCTACTGATAAATCTTTCGGTGGTGGTGGACTGCATTCTTTCGATAAGAAGGCTCTCCAGCGTTCAATTGGCGACATGATGTATTCTGGTATGGGGTCAAGGTCTGCTACCAGAGCCATGAATGAAATCTTCGGCAACTTGGGATTACGTTCAGGTCCAAGTAAGGTTGCGACTGCTAATCGTGCAGTTGATCGTTCGCTGGCGCAGCCTATCGACGAGTATCTGGCTGACCAAAACGAACCTAAGACAGCTCAAGCTCTGAGCTTATTTGAAAAAATACTGAGTATCTAATTATGGCTAAAGGTTTAAGAGAAGACGACTTCGATCTGAAGAAGAAATATGCTGATCAGCAGAAAGAACAGACACGCTTAGCGCGTGAGTTTGACGATCAGTTCATCCAACAGAACCCAGAACTGTTCCCAGAAGTTCCTACTGGTCAGCGAAATGCTGATGGTTTGCGTATGGCTCTGAATGGTGGAACTTTCGACGATAAGTTACCACGCGATACTCGCCTGCGCGAACAGCCTGCCGGTGATATTACAAACCTCGGTAAGTACGGCGGCTCAAAAGATATTTTCCAGATGGAAGACCCGGACAACCCCGGCGTGCCAATGTTCACAGATGATCCGAGCCGCGTTATGGCTCCTAATCCTTCTGATCGCTGGCCTACTCCCCCAAAACAGACGGCTGCTGGAGCTGGCGGGTTGCGCACTGACCCTGTGACCATGCAGGCTATGGCTAATCTTGGTATTGGTCCTGATTTTGTTTTGCCTAAAGGCAAGACCGAAATGGATATAATGAAGGCGGTCTCTGACGAGAAGCGCAATATTCTTAAATCAGGTCGCGATATGGAAGCACAGGTTCGCGCTCGTGAAACACATGTTGCTACCCAAGCAGAGCAGTCGATGAATAAACGCCGCCAGCATCAGCAGGACTTTGACGCTTTGATGACTGACATGTTTACTTACACCGACGAGGATACTGGCAAGCCAGTTGTAAACCAAACCGGTGTGAATCAGGCAAATGCTCGCTGGAGACCTTGGTTGGCTGAACAGGATTACAATCCACAAGCGGTCAACGCCGCTATGCACGCTGAACGTTTGATGCCAAAGTTGAACGAGATTATTGCTGGGCAGCAGGGCGGTCCTCTTGACTTCTTTTTCCGCGATAAGACTGGTGACATCAACACACCTATCGGCAAACGCAATATGCAGACTCTTGGTGAAATTGGCGAAGCTTATAAAAAATGGCTTGCTGATGGTAAGGACCCTGAGAAAGATAAATTCTACTTTGATGCTGAGAAAAAAGGCGACAAGAAAGGCGGTTACTTTGAATTCGCTGGTGACATTTTCGATCTGAGTGATGAAGATGTAGAATCCCTGATGGAAATCGGTACTTACTTTGGTAAAAAGAACGGTCTCAGATAAATGACTGACTTACGGAACAAATACCTTGACCGTGACTTAAAGCAGATTGAAGAAAACACCCAGACTTTAAGGTCGCGGTTCACTCCGGCTGAACGTCCAATAAACGAACCTTTCACGCCGGTCTCGGCGGAACAAGCTCGTGGGCAGGGTGCTGTCACAAGGGGGTTGCGTGCTGGCGTCGACGACATCTACGGCACAGCCAATGTGATTCAGGCGGCAATGGCCGACACTGATGAAGAAACATTGCGCGAACTGGATGAAGCTAAGGCTTATTTCGAACGTGCTGCTTCTCGCCGTAAAGGTAAATCAATCTCCAACATCGAGTCTGTGGGTGACTTTGGGACACTTGTCGGAGAGCAATTCGGCGCGATGATCCCATCGATCGCCACTGCCGTTGCTGGCGGTGGCGTTTTCGGTATTGCTGCCAAGAAATTGACAACCACACTGGCTAAAAAAGCAGTCATGGGCGCAGGTGCGGCGATAGGTTCTGGTCTCGGTCAAGGTGGTGAGCATTACCGTAACATGGCTTTGGAAGGGCCAGAACGTAATGCTATTGAACAGCAAATGGGCCGCACTGTAGAAGGTGAGGTAGCCCAGAAGACCGGTGGTGGAACTCCCGGTTTCGCAGAACAGTTCATCGGTGCTACCGGTGGAGCTCTGGGTGCTGGTGCGCTTGAGCTTGTGCCGTTGATACGTGCGTTCCGCAAGTCCGGCCTGCCGGGTGAAGCGAGTAAGCTTGTGCGTGCATTAAAGCGTGGCGGTGAGACTGCACTGGCAGAGACCGGCACAGAATTGTTGCAGACAGGTCTTCAGCGGTCTGTGCAGAAATACATGAACGTTGAGAAGGATGTATTCAGTGAAGAAGGGATTGAAGAATTTCTTACAGCGGCTGCTGTTGCTCCTGTTATTGGCGGTCCTATTGGTTTTGTTGGGAGCTATGTCTCAGATACCGTCGCTGATGCTGGCCCCAAGGTAAAAGCCTTATCCTCAGAGCACGTTCAGGAACTGCGTAATGCTATCAATGAATACAGGCAGGCCAATGGCGGCGTACCTCTGAATGATTCGTTCAGGGACTCTCTCGACGTTGACGAACTGTTCCAGAACACTCAACTTAAAGATGGTCTCTCTGAAATCCTCGGTACTGATGCCGAAGCAATTGCTCAGGAGAACGAACTGGCTCTGGAAGAAGGCGACACAGTGTTGGAGCCGGTTGCCAAGCTGTACAACAGTATTGTGAAATCGACAGCGCACTATACTGACAACGCCCTGTTCCCAAAAGAAACTCTCGATTCTCTGAGTCTCAACGATACAGCAGCTATCAAGAAGAACTCTCTTGAAGGCTCCAAGCTTGGAGAGAATCAGGAATTTGCTCCGATGTTGGACATGGTGGACGAGGATGCTCGCATCATCTCACCAAACAACCCACAGGCGTATAAAGATGTGGTTGCCCAGTCTGTGTACGAGCGTATGCGCCGGGCGACTCCACAAGGTCGTGTAGAGCGCCACACTACAGCTATTGAAGAAACCAATGCTGAGAAGGCCAAGTTCTTCAAGCAGGAAGCTGATACCTTCACAGAATTATCCCAGTCTGGCCTTAACGACATTCAGATGTTCGACATGTCTGTAAACGGCAAGATCGCTGCTGCCCAGAGAACTATTGACCGTCACGCCAAGGCTGTTGAGGACGGTGCTGTTGATCTGGCTAATGCCCTTGAGGGTATGAAGCTCGAAGCTGAAAAGGTTAAGAAGTTCGAGACCAAACGTCTGAACTTAAAGCCTGAGCAGAAAGCTGCTTATGTCAAAGCGGTCGTTACCGGTGCCATGAACAACATGACAGAGGCCGGCCCAAATACTCCCTACTCTGTGAAATCACAGCTTGGGTTTATTAAAGAACAGCAGTCTCGCCTGAATAACGCCCAGAAAGAAGCACAAACAGCTCCCCCAATGCCTACTTTTGAAGAGCTTGGCGGTACTGATGGCTTGTTGTCTACTTTGCAGGTTAAACGCTCAAAAGTTCGTGAGCCTGCCGGTCAGAAAGGTGTTGTGGAGATGGACCCAGATCAGGTTTTGGCTCGTCCTACTGATCCTAAGTTTGGCATTATTACCGGAGAGCCAATGGAAGGTGGCGTACCTGCCCATAACTATGCAGGTGTACCCCAGAATATCAACGCTCAACCTCTGACTATGGCTGTACTGCGTCGCATGTCTGCTGAGACTGACATGAGCAGCATGACTGACATCCAGAAACTCGGTGAAGCGTTTCAGGAAGGTATTGCCATGCTGGCAGATCAGCACAAGATTGTGGCTGACAAAATCCCAGATACTGCGGTCATCTTCCAGAGTAGAAATGCAAAGATTACTTTCGGTCACTACTTGAAAGAACAGGCCAAAGGCTTCCAGAGCAAACTCGGTCAGCAGTCGTTACTCGCTGATGAGTTCGTTGGCGTTCTGGATAACCAGATGGTTGACCCTGATACCGGTGAAATAACCAGTTTGACTGACGAGAACACCGGCCTTCAGGCTGTGGCTATTGATAAAGCTCCACCAAAATCTGTAGAGACACGTCAGGTAGAGCGCAAAACTTCTGCTGCTGACAGAACTCAAGCTCGTTTTAACCGTGAGGCGGCTCTTAAACGTCTGGGTCAGTTGTTCAGGCAGGAAGATGCTGGCTTTCCACTGTCGCAGAAAGAAAAACAGGAGATCAGAGACCTTAAAACTCGTATCGAACATTCCAAGGTTGAGTCTCCAGACACGTTCAACGCCAAGAAAGTTAAGTTTGTCGATAAGCAGAAAGAAGCAGACCTTAAAAAGTTCACCAACCCTGATGCTGTGAACAAAAAGGTTGTGCGCTTTATCGATGAAATTACCAAAGCACTGGGGATTAAAGATGTCGATGTTGTCACAACTACTGAATACTATGACGAATTTATTGCTTCTCGCGCAGATAAAGATACTTATCTGGAAATGTTTCGTGAAGGCAGAGCTGGCGGAGCTACGTTCGTCTCAGGCGGGCGGCGTAAGATATGGGTTAACCCCAACGGCTCACCAGCCAAACAACTTGTGGTGGCCGCTCATGAAGTTGGGCATATCGTATTTCAGAACCAGTTTGAAAATGCTTCAATCGACACTCAGCGTGCTCTGCTTAAAGATTGGCAGGACTCTGTAGAGGCCAAGATCGGCAAAGAACAGTTCGCTGAACTGACTCGTGAGGGTGCAGGGTTTAAAACTCCGTCAGAAGTACCCAGAGCGATCTACAAACACTCGTTTGAAGAGTGGGTAGCAAATCAGGTCTCACAGTGGATCACTACAGACAAAAAACCGAAGTCGGTAGTTGAAAAGTTCTTCCGCAAAGTAGCCGATACGATTGAGAGAATCTGGAACTATTTGCAGGATCGCGACGGCCTTACTCCTGCAAAAAGCATCGACGAGTGGGTGTCATCTCTGTGGTATTCCCAAAACGCAGATATTTATCACGACACACTTGTGAAGGACGAAGCGTACATAAAAGAAAATAAACCCACAGATGCCGGGGCCAAGAAAATCTTCAAGGAGATCGAAGAAAATAACCACCTGCCGGTCGACTGGTGGGTATTGATCACGTCCAAATTAAATATGAACAACTTTAAAGCCAACATCGAGGGCTTTATGGAAGTTTACGAGCATGTGCTCAATAAGAACGAACGTGATGTGGTTATGAAGTTCACTGACAGCTTCTTTGTTCGCAACCAAGTGTACAAAGCTGTTGATGATCCTGCGCTGATCGCACAGGTTGATAATGACCCACGCATGATGGCCGCAGTTGCTTTCGTGCTGCACAAGCAGGGAGCAATCAGTCTGGGCCAGAACGCACACGGTATCTTTACCAAAGTGATGAATACTGTGGCGAAGGTGTTTGGCATCATTACAAATGCCAACCGCGCAGCCAGTGTCTACGATTTCATGCTCAACGCGCCGCTGGCCGACAAGCATGACAAGTATTTCAACCCAAGAATTCGGATAATGCTGCCGAAACAACTTGAGAACACAATGATTCAGCGTGTTACCAAGAATGTTCGGCCAGTAATCGAGTATGGCTTCAGTAAGATTAATAATCTGATAATGGGATCGTACGCTCAGTTCAGTAAAAATGCTTATTCTCAGAAGGTTTTGCGGACTTTGCACAACGATATTACCCGCAAGAACCAAGATACTACTTACACAGAGGGTAGGGACTTCCATTACTCGAAATTCAGTCGCAAATTACACGATGTGTTCGAGGCGTTGGACTATGACGAGGACCTGATGCTCGAACTTCACGAGGCTCTGGCAGCAAACGAGCTGAGTAAGGCGTCCCCAGAGGTCAGAAAGGCCGGTAAGATGCTGAACGAGGTCTTGGCGGATATGCACATCTATGCAAAACGCAGTGGGCTCGATATTGGACACATCAAAGACTACTACCCACTGGTTTTCGACCAAGATTTAGTTGCTATGGACCGGATGAACGTCCAAGCGATCCTCGATAAGTATCTGCCGGACGCAGTTTTGGAAAATGCTTACAACCAGTACCTTAAAAACCGCGTACCAAACGATTTTGGGCCTCCGGTGACCAAAGAAGCTTTCAGACCTTCGTTTCTTGCCTCAATTGTGGACAACATCGTCGGAAATGACGGGCTTGCGGACATTTATTTCCACGAATTGAAGCAAAATCCGCTGATGAACGCCATTGAGACCCGTTCTTTGAAGTGGTTGACCGATATTCCAGAGGCCAGAAAGGAAATTGCACAGTACCAGCGCGATAATGTCGCCCATACGATGGCAATTTACATGAAACAACTGGTCAGACGCGCAGAATACGCCCGTGTTTACGGAGAAAAGGGTGAAAAACTGAGCAAAATGCTCGATGAAGCCCGCGAAAACGGCGTTTCAGAGAGGGAAATCACCCAAATAGAGGACATTTTGGAGGGTGCGCTGGGTGTAAGAGGTGCCAATTTCGCCCTGCACCACCCAAAAATGAACAAGTTCATTCAGGTTATGTCCGTTTTCCAAGCAATGAGGACTCTGGGAACAGCTATTTTCTCAAATCTGTCTGATATTGTAGGTCTTACCATCCGTGGCGACATGGTTTCAGCCATGCAGTCCTTTAAAGACGGCATTAAGGACACCATCAAGGGCGGTCATTCCCGTGAACTGGCCGAAGATTTAGGGGCTGTGAACCGCGCATTCGTCAGTGAGCTGCTGGCATCAGGCTTTGAGGGTACAAACCTCACAGGGAAGGCACAGAGGGTCTCAGACTGGTTCTTTACTATCAACGGACTGGAAGGCTGGACAAGGCTTACACGCACGATGGGAGCGGCTCTGGCAGAGCGTATGTTCTACAGGTGGAGCCAGAACCCAGAGAAGCATAAAGCTGACTTTGAAGAGATGAATATCAGCCCAGATGATCTACAATTTACTGAGGATGGAGACCTTATCAGAGCCAGCAGCATGACTCAGGACAGATGGGCTCGCGAATTGGCTACCAACACTAAGATGTCGGCCAAAAGACGCGAATATCTCGAGTCTGAGCTCGCCAAGGCACAAAAGATTGATATGGCTCTGAACAGGTTTATTAACACCGCCATGTTGCGTCCTGATGCTATTTCACGTCCTAACTGGGCGAATAGTCCTCAGTTCCACCTGTTCTTCCAGCTCAAGGGCTTTATGTACAAATTCTGGGATGTGTACCACCGTCGTGCTTTCCACGAGATGATGCACAACAACAACCTGAGACCTCTGGGTAACATGTTGTGGTTTGTACCGATGTACATGATGGGAGAGTTCCTGAGAGATGTGGTTCAGCATGGTGGTGAGGATGATCCTCGTAAGCGTGACTGGGACTTCATTGATACCTTGGGTTATGCCTCGGAAAACTCTGGAGTGTTCGGTATGGGCGAATACGGGCTTAATCTGGCAGATGATTTTACGTACAACAAGATACCGGGAGAGAGTTCTGCCGGCCCGTCTGTACAATGGTTTTTAGATGGCATCCGTGCAACTACGGGACACCGTAGCATGGATAATTTTGTAATGAAGTCCTTACCGGGACAAAGTGTTTACCGTTATTGGGGAGAAGATTGATGAAAGCAAGATCACTTGAAGAACAGGCAGCAGAAGCACAGGCTATGTTGCGTAAGCAGCGTGCTGCTAAAAAGAAGATGAAGGCCAACAGTAACCAAGGTCTGAGGGCTGATCCAAGGGCTTCTACCGGCTCTGAAGCGGCTGACAAAGCTCGTGGTTACAGGTCACGTTTGAAGAAGCTTTTTGGTGGATCATAAGCTATAATTATCGTGATTTAGGCGAGGTTATGTTATGGGTGTTCTTGAAACTATTTTTGGGTCAGGAAAGGTCATTGAGAAGGGGCTTGATCTGATCGACGATGCTTGGACTTCAGACGAAGAACAGGCACAAATGGACAACGAAACGAGGAAACAGAAAGCTCAGACAAAGATCGATCTGATGAAGGCTTATGCTCCCTTCAGGATCGCTCAGCGGTATCTGGCTTTCATGTTCGCAGGAAACTTTCTTATGTCGTTCTGGGTAGCAGTCATTCTGTGGTCTTGGGACAGGGATATGGAAGGCTTCTTGGACATCATGGCTGCGTTCAATCTCGGATGGATTATGACAGCAATTGTCTTGTTCTATTTTGGTGGGGGTTTGACTGATTCGGTAGGCTCAGCCATTAAGAAGAATAAGGTAAAATAATGTTATACGGCCTCTATACAAGTTCCCAATTACCGATGGGACATGTGATAAGACATGCCTCTTGGTCTTTTTATTCCCATTGCGCTATTACTGACGGTAATTATGTGTGGGAAGCTCGAGCTCCTATGGGGGTTCACCGTATGCCGCACGATGAATGGATGGAAAAATACGGACATGACCTTCGTGAAATTAATGGCAATTACCCGAAACTTCCTATCTTCGTCAAAGACGAGGCTAAAGTTATACAGTGGATGGACGATCAGCGCGGTGCTCGCTACGATTTTGGGGAGCTTGTGGGTCATATCATCCACGTTAATCTTGGTCGTGGGGATCGCTTCACATGTAGCTCATTCTTTATTGAAGCGTTAGTTCAGGATAGCCCGTACATGGAGCACGACGAGTATTACCGCATGGCTCCCCGTAACGTGCGTCAGGCACAAGTTTCTTTTAATAACGGGGTAAATTTCGCCCTGAGAAATCCCGTACAGGCAGTACAAAGATGATGGACAATGAAACATATCATAACGAAACGAATAAAATTGATTTTGATCGGCGTCGCCCTCACTGGTTTGATAAGTGGATTAATCCTACGACTGTGTTTGCACTTATCGGGGGGATAATCTGGGGAGTACAGCTCAACATGGCTGTGCTTAATCACTCGGAAGACATTTCAAAATTAGATAAAAGGGCAATCGCTCTTGAGACAATGGCGGCTAACCTAGACCGCTCCGCAACCAAGACCTCTGCGGTAATGAATCAAATTCTGGTTCAATTAGAAGATATAAAAACAACCTTACGCAGGAATGAGGAATCTAATCAAATCTACAAGACAGATGTGTTAATCAACAAAGAGCGTCTGCGTAAAATTATTCAAGACCATGAAAGCTTGATGAATCATAAAAACGAAAGGGATCACAAATGAAATGGCTGAAAGAACACTGGCAGATGACTGCATGGGTATTGGCCTCTTTGGTAGCCTGTACAGCCTCGTTGGTAGCCGTGGGCAGTGAGTGGAATAAATATACCGATGTGAAAGAAGCAGTAAAGGAACAGAAGGGGTTTAACGAAGAGTTTAGACAGACGCAACAAGCCATCCAACTAGAGCAAGCAGTCATCCGTACTAATACGGACAACATTAAGGAACTGCTTGATGATATTAAAAAAGAACTAAAGGACAGGTAAATGACTCCTGATGAATTTGAGAACATGCTGATAAAGCATGAAGGGTTTAATATTGTTGGTGGGAAGCACAGGTTATACGAGGATACAGTTGGGAAACTGACTTTGGGGTATGGGCATAATGTTGAAGATAACGGTATCTCAGATGCAGCAGCTATGTTTATTCTTAGAGAAGATATTGCACAGCACGCTAAAGAACTGGCGGATCATTTCCCTATTGTGCGTGATCTTGATTCCGCCCGTTATTATGTTCTGGTCAACATGTGTTTTAATCTTGGAATTGTCCGACTCGCTAAATTCAAGAAAATGTGGGCGTACATCACCGACCATAATTGGCACTCCGCCTCCCTCGAAATGCTTGATAGCAAATGGGCGAACCAAGTTGGTAACAGGGCTATCGAACTCTCGGAGTTGATGAAACACGGTGACTAGATATGCCGGAATGCAAGGATTGTGGGGAGGACAAGCCGGAGAAGGAATTCTATGCCAGAGATACTAGCTGCAAGGTCTGTAGGACTGAGATTACTAATGAGAAGCGCAGGGAGCGAAAGCAACAATGGCGTGAGTACATTAACGCGGCGAAAGGCAATAAGTGCGTACTCTGTGGGTATGATAGACACGAAGAATGTCTCGAACTGCATCACTTACACCCGCACAGGAAAACTCTGTCGTTCTCCAAGTTTGTAAATGACAAGGCGTTTACGGATGAGAATAAAGTTATTCTCAATGAGGAACTGCGTGAATCAATAAGAATCTGCCGGAACTGCCATGCAGAGATTCACGCAAAGGATAGAGAGGTTTAGTTACTTACTGGTTCGCCAATCAGCTCAACGTCGGCTTTTGTTTCGATCCAGATGTGTGCACCACAGGATAAGGGCTGTTCGGGACGGTAAACCACTTCTGATGGACCCAGTATCCTGACTTCGTTTGCGTAACGGTTTCCTTTATAAGTTTTGACTGTGATACAGGGGTCTGTTCTGCCATTTTTCCTGTTCGCCTTAATTACGTGTTGATTCACATGGATTCTTTTTAACATTATAGTTCCTCCCTTTGAAACAAGAAGTGAAGGGCATTGCGCTCCTCCTTTTTCAGAATAAAAAAATCCCCCAGCCCAATTGGGTTTTCACACCAAAGGACGTTAAACTATAAATTAAAAGAAACGGCTGGGGGATATAAAACTACTTACGAACTTCAGCTAAAGCCCGTTGAATTGATGCCATCCATTCTACCTGAAATACGGCATCGTCTAAAGCATTATGATGAGTACCTTTGCGTTCTGGTTTCTGGTCATTGCCAGTCACCCATACGGCAGTATCGATAAGGGTACGAGTATCGCGTACATTCCAGAAAGCCCAAGGAATGTTTTGACCTACGCCCCGGTAGGCGTTCTCAAGCATACTGACATCGAATGTAGCTCCGTGACCCCAAATCTTGGAGTCACTGTCACCTACTTCTTTGAACCAGTCTGTGAAGTCGCGTAAAACTGTCGACAGCGCAGGAGCCTGAGCACAGTGGTTAAAAACATCTTGAGCTTTGTCAGACTGTTTAAGCCACCAGCGAACAGTGTCGAAATCTATGTTTCGTTGTTGCAACCCAATAGCTTTGTAAAAAGTCTGTGACCTGTCCATAGTACATGCCCCGATAGACAGAATATGACTGTTAGGAGTAACTCCCAAAGTCTCAAGATCGACCATAATATCTTCTGCATAAATCATTTTTTGTCAGCCCTATCCTGTGCCTGTTGGTCACTGTAAATATGGCCTTCATACCTCTTTCCAAGTTTTTGGATATTATACTGGATTGTTTCTTCACGGGTAATGCCAATTAATTGACGGATATGCTCCATGTAGAATTCCAGATCGCCCAGTTCTTCAACCACATTCTCGCGGTCGAGGTCCTTGAGGTAAATCGCCCATTTTTTGACGGCATCAGCCAGCTCACCTGCTTCACCACAGATACCCAGAGCCATATGTAAGGCGTCAGCCGTCTGTGGGGTCAGGCCATTTATGATGTCCTGTCCGGGCTTGGCAAGGCCGGCAACCATTTCCTTAAAGAAAGCAGGGGCAACTCGCGAGAGTTCAGCCTCGTAGCTGGCGCGTTCTTCATGCTGGTCCATTGGTTCGTATTGCTCTGTGTCTGGCCCCATAGTGTTTCCTTCGCGTTTGATTACGCAACGTCTGACGTCCATGAGAATTTCGTTCACAGAGGGGTCGTCAGCCAGTTTTTCGTTGAGAAGTTTTTCAACTTCCTCCAGTTTGATTGCGGCAAGTTCCTTCGGAGAAATTTGAATCATTTTTTAGTCCTCATCTGGAACACGATGATACCCATCAGAGCCATCAGAATAGCTCCTGCTTTTCCGACAATGTTAATGTCAGAAGAGGCTACAAGTACCCCGGCGAGAATGTACCCGGTGGGTACGTTTTTATAGATAATGTCAGGCAACCACATTTTGCTTCTCCTTAAATGCTGATACTGCCACTGGGGCAATTTTCTCAAGCTCAGACAGTATTGCCTCAGCGTAAACACGAATTTCGTACTGAGCGTGTGGGTGTAACCGTTCGCTCAGGAACCTGAACCAGTTGTGCAGATTGGCTGTGGCGAACATGTGACTGTACGTTCCGACTGGGAGCACTGATCTTGCGAGTTCACGGGGGCATCCTGCTTTAATAAGTGAGTGATAAACACGAAAAGATTGTGCATTTTCTGCCTTGATTAAATCTTGAATAGCTTGTGCTTTCGGATTCTGCTCAGTAGTACGCATCTGCTTGTTATCAGCCGACTGTGTAGTGATCTGATCCAATTCAGGCACATAGAACTCTTCAGGCAGCTCTTTGTAACGAGCACTTATCTCGTTGTACGACTGGGTGCGGTGTCTGTGCCATTGGCGGAAGACAAAAATCGGCGCTTTAACTTCGAACGTCGCCGTGACTGCTTCGAACGGCGTGTTGTGCCCGTTGTTGTAGAGGTATTTAATAAGACGGGCATCGGAGCCCTTGTCTTCCCCGGCACGCCATGCTGCGTCATAACTGACACGAGCATTACGGGCAATGCTAAGATCACTCCCCATGTGATCGATAAGCCGAATAAGGCCATGATCAAGAATTTTAATTGCTTCATTCACTATTACATTCCTTACAGATAAAACCAATATCGGTTTGTGTTCCGTCAAGGGATGGTTTGCCACATGAACAGCAGCGGAATTGTTCCAATCCCTTGTATTCGTCGTAAGTCAGGTGTCCTGCTTCAAAGCGCATCCGGTCTGCAATAGACCGGATTTTGGAAACTTTGTTAGCAGGAACAGTGACATCAATAGTTTGCAACTGGACTGTCCCATTCATCGCGATTCTCCTCAATTATGGACATATCCAATTCTGCCACAACTTCGTATTTACAACATCTACCTTTGGTATTGTTGTAATCTACCGGGATGGAGACCACATCTTTCGGATTGATTTTAAGAGCGATGAGCCGATCACCCCAAAACGAGCGAAGGTATCCGAGGGATGCAAAGTGAAGACCAGCGGAACAGGTGCGGTCCTTATCGTCGTCAACCTGATTTCGTGGCATTTCAACGGTAGTTCCAACTGTATTGGAAATGGTTCCGGAGTGGGTGTCTGTCCAATCTTCTCTGACGCGTTTGTAAGCCAGAAAATGTCCGTCTTCCGTGATAGGCAGCGAATTACATTCCAAGAATCTGTAAAGCTCTTCAACGCTCCGATTGGAGGGATTGTCAAAAAGATTCTTGAGGAAATTTTCAATCGGTCCCGTATCAAAATCATTGTCAATCATCTCCAAGATGCGTTTTGTAATGGCGTTAGGCAGGATACGACCCTGATACGCTACTGATTCGTGATGTACTGCAAGGTTACCAGATTTCGATACCCATTCACGCACTGCCTGCATTCTGTCGATAACATTGACAGCTTTGTCCCATTTGCCTTTGCTGACGGCCCTGATCAGTTTGTTCCACAGTTTGTGTTCTTTGTGGGCGACATACACACGTCCTGCGTGGAATAAGGTCATAGTGTTGCCAGAAATTATGTAAGATGAATTACTCATCGGTTTACTCCTTTTGTGTTTTTCAAAATAGTCGTTGTGCCACATGGTGAGTTCTTTATCAGTTAGTCCCAGAGTCACAATGTCTCCTGATCGCTTCAAATACTTCCCAATCAATCATCTTGTCGTTACGCCAATAGACCTTACCTTCCTTTACACAGGTGAGCAGCCACGGGTATTTGTCATAGACATCACCCATCATGGTGTCAATTTGTGTAGTATAATCTTTTTCGGAATTGTGACTTTCATTCAGATTATGTTCGGCAACATAGTTATTAACATATTTCCAAGTTAATAACAGGTTATGCACGGGGTCATTCAGTCCACGGTCATAATTGTTACCACGCCACTCAAGAATCAGTGCCCACATGCGCTTGTTTTCAGACATCTGACTAAACAGGGAGTACATATCGCTGTGTACTTCTTTGTCCTTTTTAAATTGCTCAATACGCTTATGTAAGAAAGATTCGTAAGTCTCGTACTTACTGAACAGGTCTTCACGAACACGTTTACCGACTGATTTTGGAATGTACAAAATCTGGGCACGTCCATTTTGCGGTCTGTTGGCCTTTTCCCACAGTGAGTGCAAGTGCTCAGCTTTATCACCCCAAGGGTTTTTAGCACCATTGGATTCTACCAGAAGATAACTAATATCTTCGTCGAGTTCGTCGCTCAGCATGGGTGAGGAGTACGACATCATTTGTTTCGACACATCTTTCTGATCAAGAAAGTCGTTACGATTAATGTTTATATCATTACGTTTGTACAGGCTTACTGGTTTGGATACACGGGTTCCGCCAGAAGAAGTATTGGTAGTAACTTTTCTTTCAGTTGGCGGCTCTTCCAGTTCGTCTACATGAACCAGAAAATCCCAAGGATAAATACCGTGGAACAAATCTTCGAATTCATACCAGTCACCAGTTAGAAACCACAAGGTGCGGCCTTCGAACATGTGCTCGTTATGACGTAACCACTTGGTGTACTTTTGTAATGGTTCTGGGCAGTATAAAAACATTGGGTCTTTGGAGTTACGAGCATGAACTCCATTCAAACTAAGAGCACCATGATCCTTTTTCAAAGTTTTAAGACTCCAACGTGTACTATGCACATTTGACGCGTGTAGCAAAGTACCGTTCCAAAGACCCATGTCTTCAACCAGTACCTTACGGCCTTCGTTGGATAAACCAAGCTGGTCAACCATGAAAGTAATTTCTTTCATCTGCTCATACATAGTAGCTTTTGATTTTACTTTAGCAGTAGCATCAGCCATGATTTCGTCAGCAATGGCTTTGATTAAGTCTTTGAGTTTGGCGATAGAACGCTTGTCGTAAGATAAGGCTTCACGAGAAGCTGCAATATCTACATCACCGATTTCAGCAAAGACAACCATACCTGTGTTACGTAGGACAACTTCCATCTGCCCTTTTTCACGGTTATCGAGATTAAGCGCCTCGCCTTTGATATTGTAAAGAACATTACCCATCAAAAGTTTGGCTTGGTCAAGACTGTGCCATCTGTGGGAACCTTTAAGCAGGCCGTACTTTTCAGCTTTTAGTTCCCATTCAAGTTTAGGTACATTTACACCTTTTGGTTTGATCGGAAACCATTTAAGAACTTTTTCAGCTTTGTCTTTGAAGATATAGAAATCAGTTTCTTTTATTGGGATGATGATCTCAAGTCCGTTTCTTTGTTCGGTTTTTGATTCAGAGACGAGCGTAATGGCCGGGCATCCGTCTTCGTCTTTGAACACGCTGTACTGGCGAGCATAACCATTAAAATATGAAGTAACGGCAAATGCGTCACAGTAAGCAAAAGGAGTCTTGCTCCCCAGCCCAAGTCCACCGATAAGTGAATTAGTGTCACGCTTATTAGAGCCAAAATAAGTAGTGTACAAACCGACCATATCTTCATGTGATAGTCCTGTTCCGAAATCACGGATACAAAAAGAGGGATTCATTGAGGAAGGAAGGGTAATCTCGAAGGGTTCTTCTGGATTACTATTTGCTACGTGAGCGTCGTACGCATTGCACGACAGCTCACGAACAATTGCTTCCGGCTTGTCCTGATACAGATTGGACGATAGAATGTCGAAAGCTTTGGTGTTTGCCTCCAGAGTAAAGTTTGTCACATTCTCCAGAGGCAGGTTGGATTCAATCGGTTGGGTCTGGGTTTGGATTTGCATCGGGACTTGCTCCTTCTAGCTTGTCAGGTTTTAACATTGTTAGTGGGTCGCTCCAGCACATAACAGCGTGAGGAAAAACTTCCTCGTCTTTTTGTGTGCACAAAGCCACCTGTTGTGCTGGATTGCCGTGTTCATCCTTCATAGTAGAGTTGATTACAGGCATGAGCACAAGGTCGTGGCCTTGTTTGAGCAGATCGTTCAAGAAATGGAAATTCTTGACGTACATTTTGTAAGTTTCAATATCCATTAGTTCGGCTTCACCAGTACATGTTGGTTGTAGACCATGACTCCATCGATGAATACCTGTTCGGCTTCTTCGAGAGTCATGCTGAGTTGCTGCTGTCCGTTGGGAGCAGTGGCTCTCAGTGTAGGGCTTGCACCCTGAATGTCAAGTTCAGCCTGTAAGGCAGTAATCGCAGTAGCGTTACCGCCTTTGAATTTAACAATTATGTTAAGCATGGAAACTTTTCTCCTACATATTCAGAATTATCGGTTGATGCGTCGTAAACTACTCCACCCCGACGCTTGTTGGTGTGTTCGATGCGCTCAATATGTGACACGCATGGAAGGTTTTCCCAGCGGTAACTAGACTGAGTTCTGGTAGTAGCAATCATGAAGCAGTTTTTACCAGCACTCTGATACCCGTCGTGTATTTTAACCAATCCTTTACGACGTTCCCATTTGTAGTTGTTATCTTCTTTATAGAAGAATTTATACAGATCGTCTGTTTGTTGGAGATCGAATAACACATTCAGTAGACCGACTTTTACGTCAGGATCGACGAATACTTCGCGACCGTTAGGACTCATTACACGTCTCATGCTGCCTCCAAGTACATGTCGTCCAAGATTACTTGCACTTGTTCAGTTCTTTTGGGGAGTGCAAGCCCGGAAGTTTTGAGAGCTTCTGTGGTAGCATTAAAAAGACGCCACACGTTTTTCGTTTCAGCGAACGAGTCATGAGTGGGTTC
>Ga0180438_10003495_pt1 | contig 23753 bp, 22 predicted proteins | sample SS_ome_12_FD_132455 | JGI IMG/M metagenome (GOLD analysis project Ga0180438, IMG submission 132455) | Hypersaline lake sediment archaeal communities from the Salton Sea, California, USA - SS_3_D_2 metaG | ecosystem: Environmental > Aquatic > Non-marine Saline and Alkaline > Hypersaline >...
ATAAGCGATTGCTCGTTCCAATTGTGGATCTGCACCAGAGGCCCTATCTTCCTCTGAAGGAATGATCTCAACGTCGGGTATTAGTCCTTCCCCATCAATGCGATGTCGATCAGGAGTCAGCCAGCGAGCGACTGTCACGTGCAACGACGACTGATCCGACAGATCATATACCATTTGCACCGAACCTTTACCAAAGGTCTTCTCGCCGATGAGAGAGCCACGTTCGTAATCCCGTAACGCCCCGGCCACGATTTCCGACGCGCTGGCCGTTCCGCCATTCACCAGCACGACCAGCGGCAGATCAAGAGCCAATCCACCCTTTTCGACCGAGTAGAACTTCTCGGGTTGGTCGCGCCGATCTTCGTAGAGCACAACTCCCTCACGTAAGAACTGGCTAGTTACATCGACGGCAGCATCGAGCAACCCACCGCCGTTGTCGCGCAGATCCAAGACCAAGCTTGTGACACCCTGGTCTCTCAGCTCCTCAATAGCGCGTTCTAACTCGCGGCCAGTTCGTTCGGTAAAAAGTCGAATGCGGATGTAACCGGTGTCGGGATTCTCTTCCAAAACCCTCCATTCAACCGAGGGCGTCTCAATAACCTTGCGCGTGATGGTCACCACTATCGGCTCGGCGACGCCAGCTCGCTCCAAGGTAATCGCAACCTGAGTATCCACTTCACCTCGGATGAGCAAGATGACCTGGTCGGTTGTCATCTCAGGCATGATGGGCGTATCGTCGACCTGAATTACTTTGTCTCCTTCTTCAACCCCAGCTTGCTCAGCCGGAGAGTCGACCATAGGAGCGAGAATAACTTCGCCTTCCGGTCCTCGGGACACAAACGCCCCGATTCCCCCAAACTGTCCCTCCAACTCTGCTTTTTCCAAAGCCCGGGGTTGCGGTTCAACAAAAAGGGTATACGGATCGTCCAAGGTGCCCAAGGTCCCCTGTATTGCGCCATAGACGGGGACCGGGCCATTAGGGATATCGCCGTAAAACTTATCTTCGACGATGTGCCACATCTCCCAATAAAGACCGAAGTCCTCAGCTTGTTCGGTAGTGGGCGTGTTCCTTGTAAGGAACCAATGGGCTCCATAACCGGCCCCTGCCCCCAAACTAAAGAGCAATAGCGCAACAAGGAGCGCCAGTACAATCTGTCTCCAATTTAACATCAGTTCTCTAAGGCCTACCTTTACCTTTATCGTTTTGGCTGCGAAACGCCGTAAATGGCGCATCCCAACCACAGCTTTGCTGGGGCAGCGTCAGCGGGCGGCATAGGGATGCGGCGGCATAGAAATGCGGCGGCATAGAAATGCGGCGGCATAGAAATGCCGCGGCATAGGGATGCCCCACCCACTTCGCACCACGAACTAAATAATTTCTTCAATTCATTTTAACACGGCTGAATCGGGGGAGCAAATCGGTTTTCAAAGAGTCTCAACGGGACCTTTGTGCAATTTAATTCTTGGAAAAGCCTATATAGGATAAAGGTTCTCCAATTTGGTATTGACAATCTATGATTTTTGTGGGATAATAGCCTCGACAAGATAACACATATCTCTCTTGTCCTCAACTTGCCATCTTAGGACAAGGAGGTGATGCTAATGGACCATTGTAGTAGCAGTATGTGCGCCGTAGCGTCACCTCCGGTTATCCGGTAGTACGCTACGGCGCGACAGGGGGCCTTCCCTAAAAGGGGAGGTCCTTTGTTTATGTGGAGAACACCCTGCCGAGGCGCACGGTTGCGCGCCTCTACTTAGAACGTGCCTGTTTGTGCCGAGCGAGTCCCCCGTGGTAAAATCCCCTCGGAGGTAAAACCCATGCAAGACACCATCCCCATCGGCAAGCTGCCCCCCGGCCACCTGGCCCGGCTGTTAGCAGAACACGCACGCCCCGATCCGCGCCTCATCGTCGGAGCTCGGGTAGGCGAAGACGCGGCAGTGATCGATATGGGAGACCGTTACCTGGTCGCCAAGACCGATCCCATTACGTTCGCTACCGACGAAATCGGCTGGTATGCGGTCAACGTTAATGCCAATGACGTTGCCTGTGCGGGCGGTGCACCACGTTGGTTCCTGGCCACGCTGCTTCTGCCCGAAGGCAAGACCGACGTTGCGTTGGTGGACACTATCTTTGCGCAAATGGCCGAGGCGTGTGCCGGGCTGGACGTGACGCTGGTTGGGGGTCATACAGAGATTACGTATGGGCTGGACCGGCCAGTCGTCGTGGGTCAAATGCTGGGGGAGGTCGCTCCAGATCGCTTCGTGGCCACCGAGGGTGTTCGACCAGGAGATGATATCATTCTGACAAAAGGAGTGGCTGTGGAGGCAACGGCCATCATCGCCCGAGAAAAGGCAGATGAGTTGGAGAGAGTCTTTGACGCAGAGTATCTACGGCGATGCCAGGGCTTTTTGCACAACCCAGGTATTAGCGTCGTGCTCGACGCCCAAATCGCTCAGGCGGCCGGGACGGTCCACGCCATGCACGACCCGACCGAGGGCGGGCTGGCAACCGGCTTATGGGAGATGGCAGTGGCAGCCGGCGTGGGTTTGGAAATAGAAGAAGCAGCCATCGCGGTTTTGCCAGAGACGGCAGCTCTATGCACTCAATTTGGACTTGACCCACTAGGCGTCATTGCCTCTGGGGCCTTGCTCATCGCCTGTTCCCCCTCGGAGACAGAGATGATCCTGGCCGGTTTGGGAAATGCGGGGATCTCAGCCGCTGCGGTGGGGCGAGCGGTTGACAGAACAGAAGAGTGCGTCTTACTCAGGTCAAATTCAAGGCGCCCCTTACCGACCTTCACTCGAGACGAAATCACACGTTTGTTTGAATAGACGATCAAAAGATGAGATTAGCGTTAGAACCCCTACCCTTTTTGACCAAGGAATATGCTGGCACCGGTGGTCGTATTAAAACGGAGCCTGAAGACTTTGTGGTCGAAGAGATCCCCCTCTACGAGCCTAGTGGCGAAGGGCAACACGTTTACGTCGGACTCGAGAAACGCGGGATCAGCACCTATCAGGCGATCGGCGCCATCGCCCGACGTCTGGGGATACCGACCAGGGATATTGGCTACGCGGGCCTAAAAGATGCCCGAGCAGTAACGCGTCAAATAATCTCGATTGATGGCGTTGATCCAGCGCGGGTGGAAGTCCTTGAACTGCCGGGGATTAAGATTCTGTGGGTGGACCGCCACCGAAATAAGCTGAAGATGGGGCATCTATCCGGCAATCGATTCACCATTCGGGTGCGTGATGTGGATGAAGAGGCACCGGCAAAAGTCAGGGTAGTTCTGGATGAACTGGGGCGTCGCGGCGTACCCAATTGTTTTGGCGAGCAGCGATTCGGGGTACGTCGCAACACCCACCGGTTAGGATGGGCAATGTTGCGCAGCGATGCAGACGCCTTTGCCCACGAGTACCTGGGAGGCCCTGAGGCCAGTGATCCCCCTGTGGTACAGGCAGCCCGAGCAGCCTTTGATGCGGGTGATTACCGGTCTGCGCTGGCTAAATGGCCCTCGTCTCAACGGGAAGAGCGACGCGCGCTGGAGGCTATGGTGCGGCACGACGGAGACGTTCAACAAGGTATGCGCACCGTGGACAAGAAGTTGCGTCGCCTGTTTGTATCGGCCTACCAGTCTTATCTGTTCAATCGTTTGCTAGCAGGCCGCATCCGAGCGCTTGATCGGCTGGAACAGGGAGATGTGGCTTTCATCCATGCCAAGGGAGCGGCTTTCTTGGTAAAGGACCCAGATGTTGAGCAGCCACGAGCTGACCGCTTTGAGATCAGCCCCTCTGGCCCTTTGTATGGCCCCAAGGTATTACTAGCCGAGGGTAGACCCGGGCAGCAGGAACGAGGTCTGCTGAAGGAATCAGGTCTTTCGTTAGACGAGTTCCGATCGCTGGGGATCAAGCTAAAAGGAGCGCGGCGGCCATATCGTATTCCGTTGACTGAGGCCCAGATTGGGTGGGACGATGGCCTGATGCTCAACTTTCGCTTGCCGCCGGGCAGCTACGCGACTGAGGTGTTGCGCGAGGTAATGAAACCTGTTGAGGGATAAAGGACTTGGACAGCTTGTGAGAATATCTATGCCAGCAGAGTCTTGGAAACTGTCCATCCGCTTCTTTGGCAAGAATGCCTTCTTAAGAACCTCTGGGGGCCTTTTGGGAAGATATCGTGGCTAAGCTGCCTCTTCAATCGAGGCTAGTGCCTCTTCAAGGGAGGGATAGAGGTCTGCGTACTGAGTTAGCCCCACCATGCGAAATATCTTCTGGAAATGGCTGCTGAGGCCAGTCATCAATAGTCGCTGGTCTCGCTTACGCGCTTCGGTTACAATACCAATCAGTATCGCGATTCCCGCACTGTTGATGTAATCATCCTCTCGGAAGTTGAAGATAATGTTGTGAGCGCCATCGGAAGATGCATCGTGGTAAGCTTTGTTGATCGCCTCTTCGGCGAAGGTAGTGACGTCCCCGGCCAGATCTATGATGGTAGCTCCTCTCTCGAAGCTAACTGTCACCTGGATATCATCAGTCATTGGTTGTCTCCCTCATCATCTGTCGACGAGGATCCATCATCGAGGGCAGGATGCCGCTCATCCATCGTTCGGTAGATAATCATTCGGAATTGATTCCCCCCACTTTCGTCGTCTTCCACGAAATAGGCTTCGTCCACCATTTGTCGGATGAGCCATAGTCCAAGGCCTCCTGTTGGGCTGCGACCTTCGACCTGTGCTTGGATATCGGGCGTCATCACATCGGCAGGCGGAGAGTCGCCAGCACCGGGATCTTTTACCAAAATATCCAGTTTATCCTCATCAGCGCTTAACACTACAACAACTTTCATTCGAGCATCGGATTTACTCCCGTGTCGAATGGCATTGGTACACGCCTCATCCACTGCTGTTTGCAGCTCTTCGATGCGCTCTGGCGAAAATCCCAACCTGCGAGCAACGGAAGCGGCTGCCTCACGGGCAACTCGTTCGTAGCCCAACTCGCCAGGGATCTTCAACTCTACGACCCGGGTGGTGTTGGGGGGGATCACCTAAGTCTCCTGGATGATATATGTTTATTGGGATAAGCCTATGGCATTATATCACAAAAAAACCAAATCAGGAACTATTTCCTTTACGACGGGTGTGTCCCAGAATTTAGGGGAGTTTGCTCTCGCGGGATTTAATATCCGGCGAGGAATGGCCTGGATATGGCTATCCAGGCCGAGCCACCTAAAATTTGGGACACACCCCTTTACGACGGGTGCGGCCCTGCCACAAATCTGGGCAGCACCCCATGCCGCCGCTGACGCGCACTTGCCCCACCTTCGGGCACGGGTAGGGCACGCAGCTACCTGGTATTTGGACAGATCTCTTACGACAATTGCAAGGAAGGTGGCGATTGTCTATAATCTGTGAGGCAGGGAGTTCGCCACCCAAACACCAAGAGGATGAAGGATGGAACACGTCGAGACCGATTCCGGATTACAGTTTTACAACACGCTGGGCGGCAGCTACCACCTCATCTTTGCCAACTGGCAAGAGGCGGTTGAGCAGCAAGTGCCCGCTGATAGAGGTTACTGTCAACCCATTGTTAGGGCACGCGAATGATAAGAAGCCGGGGACATTGGGTGGGAGGAATGGTCATCTTACTGGCTCTGTCCCTGTCGGGCTGCCGTGGGACTTACCCAGCCGAGTATGTAATGGACGATCCGTCGCCGCCATCCCATTGCTTCACGGCCACAGGCCATACTGTCAGCGGCAATTTCCTGCGTTACTTTGAGGTGATGGAAGGAGTGGAATCACTGGGATATCCGATCACAGAGCCTTTTGCGCAAGAGGGACGTCAGGTGCAATACTTCGAGTACGCCCGGCTGGAGGACCACCCTGACAACCCTGGCGGGCCCGTGGTTAAACTTAGCATGTTGGGTGAACGATTGGGGCGACGCCAGCCACCGCTGAGTGCATCTCAGATGCCCCCCAGCTCCAAGCGGAGCAGTCGTTACTACCGGCAGATGGGGCACGTGGTGAGGGGCGATTTTCTGAGCTACTTCGACGAGCACGGTGGCATCGACCGATTTGGGCTCCCTATTGCTGAGCCTCTGATCGATGGGGGAAAGCTGGTCCAGGATTTTCAGAGGGCACGCCTGATATGGCATCTGGACCGTCCCTCCGGCAACCAGGTCACGTTGGAGCCCATTGGCCTGGTCTATTTCAAGGCACAGGCATTGGATCCGACACTGCTGGCCCCCATCACCTGCTCGCCAGCCATTGAGTAGTCAGTAGAAACGATTCAAATCGTTACTACTCAGGCTGATTCAGGTGCAACGCACTTGAGTCGGAAAATCAGCCATCAATGCGCCAAATCCAGCCCAGAATTCGTGTAAACAAGTACGTTGCATCTTTTGGCTGAGCAGTTACTTCGGATGGACGTTATCGGTAACGGCTGTCTCTTCGATCTCGCCGACGTCGGTCTCAGCAATCGCCTCGAACTTCTCAGCCTTCCCAGTATCGCTGGCCTCAGTCTCCTCGTCCTCTCCCCAGCCAATGATCCACACGCAAGCACCGGCCAGCAAAATGGTGGTCACGATGAGCGCTACCCACTGCCCAATGGTGAACCCCACCTCCCTGGCCGAGAGGACTAGGATAATCACCATGCCAATCGCCAGCACAATCCAAGCCGTGATTTGAGGATGTCTTTGCACAAAGTTACGAATCGCCATTGCCCTTCTCGCAGAAATAACTCTGGTGACGGTATCCTAAATCGGCGTCATAATCCGGCGTTCGAGGAGCTGCTTCACCATAAGCAGACTTCCTTCAGTCTGGTAATCCTCGGCGGCCTCACGCCACATCTTGATAAGTTCTTCGGGTGATTCTTTCTGGTATCCGTGCTTCTCGAAAAAGGTCATTGCAACCGGTCCCGCTTCGGGGCGTGTGAAGAGTAAAGCTACCTCGCACGAGAGAGTATTGGCTTCTGCTTCAACACCCTTCATTAACGCCTCTCCCACGATAGGCCACAAATCACTGGACCGGACCAGGAAGTCATCAATGCCAGCGATTAGGTTTTCTGTACGCAGGCCAACCATCCCTAGCAGTTGTTCACCCGCTTGGGCTATGAAGAAACCTTTGGAAAACAGGCTTTCCATCATTTCCGTTTCATCTGGAGCCATTGCCCCGTTGGTGGCCTGAGCCATTAGCGCTGCCATCGCTGCCAAGTCATCCCGTTTGGCTCGCCGCACCCGGAGTTCCTGTAAAACCTCGGGTGGCACCGGCTCGGCGGGAGGGATGGGCGCCGGTTCAGGGGCCACTGGCTCGGGCGGAAATTCGACACGGCGCGGAATGGCGGAGAAATGACGCTGTACCGTTTTCCATGTGATGACTACGTCGCCGCTATTGTCAATGACCACGTCAGCGCGAGCGACCTTCTCTTCTTGAGGCAGTTGTGCATCAATGCGGAGCATTGCTTGTGGGCCGGTCATCTTACGCTTGGTCATAAGCCGGTCGAGCTGAACGTCTTCTGAGGCAATCACAACCCACACCGAATCGCAATTACCGGCCATACCTGCCTCGATGAGCTTGATTGCCTCGACAGCCACCACATCGGCCTCGGCTTTTGCAATCCACCTTTCGACCTCTCGCCTGACGGTTGGGTGGGTGATGCTCTCCAGGTGTGTCAGCGCCTGAGGGTCGCAGAAGACTATATTGCCCAGTTTGCCCCTGTCAATCTCAAAATCTTCGTCGATGATGTAGCGCCCAAACTCAGACACGATCCTGTCGTACAGGGAACTACCTCGACGCATCAGTATATGAACCAGGTCATCGGCATCCAGGGTATCGGCTCCGAGTTCCTTCAGCATACGTAAAACCAGGCTCTTGCCAGTGGCAATGTTGCCGGTCAGTCCGATGACATACTTCTTATTCATATTCACGCCGCCTCCATTGCGGTCCACTGCTCAAGCAATCGCGCCAGATCCTCTTCGGTAGCTTGATAGTCGCGTCCCAGAGTCTCCAGGTGCTCAAACGCCCGAGCGTGGCTGGCATCTTCTAATGCGGCCCCCAACTCCGCCAGACGGGCCTCGGCAGCTTCGATCTCTGCCTCCAGCTCTGCCAACTCCTGCTGGCGCTTGTACGAACTCTGACCAGGTGGCCGAGGCTGGCTGCGGTCAACGGTTTTTGATCCAGGCTGACGGTCAGTGTCTGACAAGCGCCGCGTCTCTCGAGCGGCCAGATAAGCATTGAAAGCACTGAGTGGTAACTCGGCCTTACTAACGTACAGAGTTTCATCTTCCAACGCCCACACCTGGGTAGCCAGCGCGTCAATAAAGTATCGATCGTGAGATACCATCAGGATGGTGCCAGGAAAATCAGCCAGAACCGACTGCAATATCTCCTGTGATGGGATGTCAAGATGGTTCGTCGGCTCGTCCAGCACCAGGAAGTTAGCTCCACGCAGAGCCAATTTTGCCAACGCGACCCGCGCTCGCTCGCCACCACTCAACGCGCTTATCGGCTTGAAAACGTCTTCCCCAGAGAAGAGGAAACGCCCCAGGTAGTTACGCGCCTCGCCGATAAGCAGGTCCTTGCCCATGTGTCCTCTGACAGGGACCAACATAACTTCGTTAAGCACTGTCTGATCCAGATTCAGACCGGCGTGGGCTTGAGCCAGGTAACCGATTTCCACCGCAGCACCCAGGCGCACGCGCCCCGACAGAGGCTTTACTTCCTTCAGAATCGTTTTGACGAAGGTGGTTTTGCCAGCGCCATTGGGTCCGATTAGCGCCACCCGGTCGCCCCGACGGATTTCTGTGTCAGGGCAGTTAAAAAGTGGCGCCCCGGGCTCATAACCGACGAGGAGTCCGTGCGTGGCCAGCACCAAGTCGCCTGAGCGCAAATCTGTATGCAAGTTGAGACTGATTTCTTTTTCCTTGGCCGCCTTCTCGACCCGTCCCAGTCGCTCCAAGCGTTTGCGCCGTCCCTGAGCCTCCTTTGTCCGCTGTCCTGCAATGTTGCGACGGATGAAGTCCTCTTCTTTGGCAATGTACGCCTGTTGTCGCTGGTACTCACGCTCATGACGCTCGCGCCGTTCGGCACGCTGACCCAAGTAGGCCGTGTAGTTTCCCCGATAGACCTCCAGTCGCCCACGATTTAGGTCCCAGACTCTGTTAGCAACCTTATCCAAGAAGTAGCGATCGTGGGCAGTGACGACGATTGCTCCTACCCAGCTCTGAAGGTAGTCTTCCAACCACTCAACCGCAGCCAAGTCCAGATGATTTGTCGGCTCGTCGAGTAGCAGCAAGTCAGGCGCGTCCAGCAGCAAACGGGCCAGATGAGCCCGGGTCTGCTGGCCGCCGCTCAATTGAGCCAAAGGACGACGATACTCTCCCTCGTCAAAACCAAGGCCGCTCAGAACCTGCCGGATGCGGGTTTCGTAGGTATAGCCGCCAGCCAACTCAAAAGCGTGCTGGGCCTTGCCATAGCGGTCCAGCAGTTGGTCTTGTTCGGCGGGGTCGATGGCGGAGGCCATGGCCTTTTCCAGTTGGTGCAGTGCTGACGACTGCCGTTGCAAATGAGCGAAGGCGTCCTGCACCAGTTCCCACAGCGTCTCGTCACCATCAGCCAGGGTGACCTCCTGTGCTAGGTAGCCGACACGTAACCCTTTAGAGCGGTGCAACTGCCCATCCGACGCTACCTCCAGCCCGGCCAGGATTTGTAGCAGCGTGGTCTTGCCCACGCCATTAGGCCCAACCAGTGCTGTCCGCTCGCCGTGGCCGATTTGCAGGCTCACATCCTCAAAAATATCTTGTGCGCCAAAGTGCTTGCTCAACCCTTTGGCTGTTAAGATAGACACGACGTACGCACCATTTTCCAGACTCAGCGGCAAATACCAGTCGATTATACCATAATTAGGGTCTGGCAGGAAAGAATGGTTTGCGGTATAATGCTCTCGGACACGCAATAAGGAATATGTGGACTTAGCGCGTAACATGATTCAACCAGCAAGGAGTGAAATCGTGCGCCTGCGCTGGTGGGTTGTCATTGGTTTGCTGATGGCCGTGTTGGGAGGAGTTGGACTGTGGTGGCTTGTGACTCGTGTCTGGCCCGATCCCATCACTGAGCTGGCCCTCTTGGGATTGCTGGCGGTAACTCTGTGTGGACTGACAATACCGGTGGCAACCTATCTTAATCATCGTTTCGCTCGACGCGGCTGGCAAGTGCAAGACCCGCGGCGCGTGCTGCGCCAGGGAGCGTGGGTAGGTCTTCTGGGCGTGTTACTTGGCTGGCTGAAGAAGGAAGATGCCCTCAATTGGACCATCGCCGCTGTCATCGCCGGAGTGTTTGCCTTGTTGGAGGCGTTCTTACTCACGCGTGATCAGGCACAATAGTTATGAGCCAATCAGAACTTCGTAAGCTTCCCAGCGTTGATAAACTTCTCCAGGCAGATGCCGTCGCTGGCCTGGTAGAAAAACATGGACGCGAACTCACTCTCGAGGCGCTGCGTGCCGCGCTGGATGACGCGCGCCAGGCCACTTTGGACGGCGAACCCACCCCCAAAGCAGAGACCCTCGTCGCTGAGGCTGCCCATCGTCTGAGCAACGAACTGCGCCCAAGCCTGTACCCGGTAATCAATGCGACGGGTGTTATCATCCACACCAATCTGGGGCGGGCGCCTCTTTCCGAACGTGCGCGCCAGGCGATGGTCCAAGTCTCGGTTGGTTACAGTAACCTGGAATACGATATGCAAGCTGGCGCGCGCGGCTCACGTTACATCCACGCCGCTGATTTACTACGTCGGCTGACTGGTGCGGAGGACGCCCTGGTGGTTAATAACAACGCGTCGGCAGTGCTGCTAACCCTGACCGCGCTAGCCAAGGAACGGGAGGTGCTTATCAGCCGGAGCCAGTTGGTAGAGATCGGGGGCGGCTTTCGCATCCCCGACGTGATGCGCCAAAGCGGAGCCGAGTTGATAGAGGTAGGCACCACCAACCGCACTTATGTCCGCGACTACGCCGACGCTCTGCACCCGGTGAAAACGGCCCTTATCCTTCGGGTGCACCACAGTAATTTCCAACTCTTGGGCTTCGTCCACGAGCCAGCGCTGGACGAACTGGTGAGCTTGGGTGATGAGTATGCCACCCCGGTGATGGACGATCTGGGCAGCGGCACCTTGCTGGATACAGAGTATTACGGGTTGACCCACGAGCCGACCATTCAGGAGAGCATCGCCGCCGGTGTATCGGTCGTCACCGCCAGCGGCGACAAGCTGTTGGGCGGTCCGCAGGCAGGGCTCATTTTGGGCAAGGCTGACCTCATCACCAAATTGCGCCGCCATCCCCTGGCACGTGCGGTACGGGTGGACAAAACGACCCTGGCCGGTCTGCAAGCCACCTTGTTGGCCTATCTGGAAGACAAGGCGACTGAAGAGATACCGGTGTGGCGTATGATCGCCATTCCCATTGAAACTCTGACCCGACGCGTGCGCAAGTGGCAGCGTGGGCTGAAGGAGACCGGCGTTCCTATGACCGTAGTGGCCACCAATTCTACCGTTGGCGGCGGCAGCCTACCGGGGCAAATCCTGCCTACGCGAGCGTTGGCGCTTGAGGTATCCTCACCTGATGCGTTAGCTGCCTGCCTGCGTGCGGCTGATCCTTCCGTCGTAGCTCGCATCGAAGACGATCGACTACTACTCGACCCACGCACGGTGCTGCCAGAGCAAGACATGGCGTTGGTCGAGACACTACGCGCTGTACTCGCAACCAGCGCCTATGGGGAGTAGGATAGTGACGGAAAAGTGGGTACTTTATATCTGATTGCCACCCCAATTGGAAATCTGGAAGACATCACGCTGCGTGCGCTACGAGTGCTGCGCGACTGCTCCCTGGTTGCCGCCGAAGACACGCGTATCACTGGGCGGCTTCTGGCTCACTTCGACATCAAAAAACCACTGGTGAGCCACTACGAGCACAGCAAACCGGCCAACTTGGAGCGCATATTGGTGGCTTTGGAAGGTGGAGATGTGTCTCTGGTCTCCGAGGCAGGTATGCCTCTCTTCTCCGATCCGGGCTACGAGCTGGTCCGGGCCGCCCTTGAGCACGGTTTTCCGGTGGTCTCCATCCCTGGCCCCTCGGCACTGACAGCCGCTTTGCCCCTCAGTGGGCTGCCGATGGATCGCTTTCTTTACTTGGGCTTTCTGCCCCGCAAGGCATCCGAACGTCGCCGTGTCCTGAACGAGGTAGCCGAGGTACGCGCCACCCTGGTCTTCTTTGAAGCCCCTCACCGTCTACGGGCGACTTTGGCCGATACCGTAGACAGCCTCGGCGGCGACCGACGCTGCGCTGTCTGTCGCGAACTAACTAAGCTGCACGAGGAGACCTGGCGCGGTACGTTGTCTGGTGCTTTGGCCGAGTGGCAGGGTCGAGAGCCACGCGGTGAGTTCACCCTGATCGTGGAAGGTGCCTCGGCGGCTGTCTCCTGGGATGAAAGTAAGGTCCGGGAAGCACTGTTCACTTTGCAGGCCGAAGGCGTCGGCCGGTCAGAGGCAGCTCGTCGCGTAGCTCGACAGGCTGGCTGGGCAAAAAGCGACGTCTACGCCCTTTGGCCCGCCGAAAGGCCCGACTCGTCTGCAACGAGCAGATAGGCCCATCCAAGTGAGTTTGCCTCACAGAAGGCACGTGGTAAAATGATCGTCTTAAGATGAAAGTCGAAATGAAGTACAAACGACGCCCTATTCACCCCTGTAGACGAAACGAGGCACACTGATGGAGCTATCAAAAGAAAGTGCACTGCGGTTAGCAAGCAAGGCGATGGATATGGGCGCGGTGGCACTGCGCGGTCTACTCTCTCAAGAAAGCGACGGACAGTACACGGTCGGTGACCGCAACTTGTCGGAATGGCTGAGCCGGTATACAGACCAGCAAGTAGTGGTCATCTTGGCACCAGTGGACACGACCGACCACGATCAGGTTCGTCAATGCGGCGTGTGTGGGCGAGATTATGAAGGCGCAGAATGCCCTCATTGCGCACATGTTCGCGCACGGCTTCGAGGACGGTAGCATAGGAACAAACACCCCAGCGCTTGCCGGGGTGTTTCCTTATGATTGGACAATCCGACTTTGTTTTTCAGCCCAACAACTCCATCAGTTCTTCGGCTGTTTGCCGGGCACGATAGCGTAGCGTACCAAGAGGAATGTCGGTACTGAGTGCCAGCGAAAGCACCAGCCCCTCTGACAAAGTCAAAGAGTACAGGCTATATTCAACCCCCTCGTGCAGACTCTGCTCAAAACGGCCATCTGGCTCCCCCAAAAAAGCGGCTGATCGGGCTGCGGCCTCAGTGGTCGTGGCCACCAGTGCGGCCAGTTCGGCTGACTGTTCGCGGCCTAACAGGCCCGAAGAGGCGACAAGTTCGGCTCCCGAGGTTACCATAATGGACTCTGCCCGCACTTCACGGTTGAGAGATTTGAGCAATTGCACAATCTCTCTTTCTTTGGCCTGCAACTTGGTCAACGTCTCTTCAGAATAGGCCGGTATCTCAGGTGATGGAGCCACGGGTGGGGAAGCCACTGGAGCTTCCTCAGGCGGGGTAGACTCGCGGACGACACGAGGACTGGGAGGCGCCTCCCTGGGGGCCGCTACACTGGTGCGTTCAGGCACAGCAACCTTCAACTCAGGTTTCGACGGGGTAGATGACAAAGGGGTATCAATAGCCATCGCCTCGCCCACAATATGCGGCAGATCACCCACGAAGAAAGGCTTGGGCAAGACACCCTGGATTTCGACGTCCTCTAACTCCTCGGGGGCCTGCTGCCCAAGGAGAGGGATGAGCATCAGACGCATCGAAGGTTTGGCCTCGCGGATCGCTCTGACCAGCCTGATTGGCTCAACGTCCGCTAGCCCCATGTCCACAATAACCATGTCAAAGGACTGCTCCACGACTGACTCCAGAGCGTCCCCTCCGGCTTGGGCCGTTGCCACTCGATATTCACCCGTTGTTTCCAGGCCTTCTTTGAGAATAGTAGCGAAGGCGTCATCGCCATCTACGACGAGTATACTGTGCGTCACGTTCCCTTATCTCAGATTAAATCAGAAACATCAATGTGATTCTACCGAGTCTCTCGCCAAAAGTCAATCAAGGATGAGTAGCCACTAATAGCCGGCCCGCCGCCAGCCGTAGTCTTCGACGAGAGCCCAGATTTGGCGATCAGCCGGATTCTCAAACATCACGCCGTGTTGGAAGAATTGCACCGCCCCTTTGGGATATGTGTCGCCCGAGCCGAACTCCCGCTCGATCGGTGCGCCCACTTGCTCCTTCACGCCAGGACCATCACACCAGGTCACACCGAAACCCGCCATTGGTCCCAAAGGCTCGGTTGCTTCGGGACAAGAAGCTGGAAAGAGTGACATACTCGGGTCCCACGCGTTGTCATAACGCATCCAAGCGGTACCGCTATCGGCAGCGGGATCAGGTATCACCGCCACCCAGATAGGCTCCCGCGAAGTGGGTGACTGCCACCAGTACATAAAGCCTCTTTCAAAGTATTGCTTGGCATAATTGAGGTCGGTAATTGCAGGCCCAGTAGGATAGCCTAAGGGGCTGCTACCACCTCCTGCTTCTTCCCACATTTCATTGAAGAGAGGGTGTGGACGGTGGCCGGTATCGGGGTTGATGGGCCGGGTAGGCGTAAACGTGGGTGGGATCGGAGTATCGGTCGGGACCAACGTTGACGTAGGGATCAGCGTATCAGTCGGGGCAGTAGTAATGGTGGGTGATGGCGCTTCCGTCAGGATCGGCGTAAAGGTCGATAGTAACATGGCAGTCTCGGTTGGTATAGGCCGCGGAGTTAGCGTGTCGTCGGGCATCTGCGGAGTTGAAGTCTCAAGGGCAGCCAGTGTTGGCGTCGTGGGGGGAGCGGAGGGGCTGGCCAAAGCACCGGAAACGGTCTCCCCGTTACGACCCAGTAAGATTATCAACGCCACCACCAAGACAACCCCGAAGATAAGCACCGCGCCAGCCCCCCCAGCAATAGCCAAAACCGGCAGTCTGCTCCTCCTGGCAGGTGCCGCAGACTGTGAAGGAGGCGACTGAGCGACTGGTGGCGGTGGCGCGTGGACCGGATAGGCTGGAGCCGGTGGCACTGGTTGCACGGGGTCTGGTTTGGAAGCGGCGGGTGGTGAGGGGATGAACTCTTGTTGTTCGGTCTGCGTCAAGGCTGTCTCGAAAGCGTCTACCAACTCACCAGCACGCGCAAAACGGTCATCAGGGTCCTTGGCTAATGCCTTAAGAATGACCCGCTCCACCGACTCAGAGATAGTTGGGTTTATAGAACGCGGAAGAGGCAACGGGCTGGTGATATGCTTTACCACCACAGCCATCGGCGTTTCCGCCTCGTAAGGCACACGCCCAGTGAGCATCTCGTAAAGCACAACGCCGAACGAATAAACGTCGGTGCTTCCATCTACTGCGAGACCCTGTCCCTGTTCTGGCGACATGTAGGCTGGCGTGCCGACCCCAACACCAGAACCTGTCAACTGCACCGACCCTTCCACCATCTTGGCCAGTCCAAAGTCCGAGAGGTAAACCCATCCCTTCTCATCTATGAGGATGTTGCCTGGCTTGACGTCACGGTGGAGGATACCCTGAGCGTGGGCGTGGTCGAGCGCAGCGGCGATCTGTCTGAGAATTTCGAGGGCCTCCTCAGGCGGCATTGGCTGTCCCAAGCGAGCTTTGAGTGTACCCGCCGCCACGTACTTCATCACAATATACGACAGCCCGTCTGTCTGGCCGAAGTCATAAACGGGCAGGATGTTGGGATGGTCCAGCCGGGCGATGGCCTTGGCCTCACGCACGAAGCGCTCGGAGAAACCCTCTTCGTGCGCATAATAGGCAGGCAAGACTTTGACAGCAACGTAACGGTCAAGACCTGGCTGATAGGCCTTGAAGACGGTTGCCATACCTCCTTTGCCGATCTGCTCGACGATCTGGTACTGTCCCAGCGGTTGCCCGATCAGTGTCTTCACGCCTGTCCTCCATCTGTCAGCATTGTATCATGATTTGGTATCAGATACAATGAGAAATGCGGCCCAGAAGCTATAGGGCCAGGGACATCAACGTCAGATTAGAGAATGCTAATCGTCTCGAAAATGGCCTTGACAGCCAGAGATTTAACCTTTATCATGATAATGGGCAGGTTGTATAAGTGACCCTCCGAATAACCGCAGAGCAGCATCCCCATGCGGCGGCAACCCTTGCTGCCCGCCGGCGCTGCGCCAACAAAGCTGTGGTTGGGATGCGCCAGCTACGGGGTTGTTCGGATGGGCTTTAGGTGTGAATTACAGAAGGAGGCAAAGATGATCACCCGAGCTGAGCTGCAGCAGTTGATTGACTTCGAACCAACTGGACACCCGGTTCTAAGCCTCTATCTCAATGTCGACCCCAGCCGGCGTAACAAGGACAAGTATATGTTGTGGCTGCGCAATCACCTGAAGGAAGTCTCGGATCGGGCCGACCCGGCCGACATCGAGCGGATGGAAGGCTACTTCGGTTTTGAGTACGATTGGCAGGGCAAGAGCGTTGCTAGCTTTTCCTGCACCGAAAATGGTCTATGGCAGGCGTTTCCGCTTGCAGTGCCGATGGAAGATGGCATCTTTGTGGGTGACCTACCCCACATTAAACCGCTGACAGAGCTGATGGACCGCTATGAACCCTATGGTGTGGCACTGGTCGATCGCGAAGGGGCGCGATTGTTTCAGATACATATGGGGCAAATCGTGGCCACGGGTGGCACGTTGGGCGAGGAAACCAAACGTCATAAGCAAGGGGGCTGGGCTGCCCAAAAACTCCAACGGTACGAAGATATTCAGGCTGGTCACAACCTGCGCTCAGCGGCCAACGTGGCTATAGACTTCTTCCAGCAAGGACAGAGTCAGCGAATTGTACTGGCTGGCACAGAAGAAACCGTGTCACAATTTCAAAGCCTGCTACCCCACGCCTGGCAAGAAAAGGTGGTGGGCACACTTCCCATGGATATGAACACCTCAGAGATAGAAGTGTTGAGCAAGTCTTGGGCCATCATCGACAAAGCGCACTCCGACGAACACGCTGCATTGGTAAAGCGTATGATAACCTCAGCGGCCAAGGGTGAGAGTGCTGTCGTCGGGCTATCGGCTACTCTGGCTGCTCTACAAGAAGAGCGCGCCCACATCTTGGTGGTTGCCGAGGATTTCAGTGCGCCAGGGTATCGCTGTACCCAGTGCGGAAACGTAGCCGCCGTCCAGGAAGGTATCTGCCCCTACTGCGGTGGGGAAATGGTCCACGTAGACGACGCGGTGGAATACGCGGTGAAGCGTATGCTGGAGCTGGGAGGGCAGGTGGAGTCGGTACGTGACAATCCTGCACTGGTTGAAGCCGGGTCCATCGGCACCCTGTTACGATACTGAGTCAAATCAATAGATTTGTCAATCACTCATCTCTTGAAACCTTCCGACAAACACAGCATCTAAGGATTAGCACATATGGCTGGCGGAGATGCGTTTCTGAAAGAGCTTCAGGCTGGTGACCCGCTCGCCTACGCCAAATTTGTAGAGGAGAACCAAGGTCAGGTATATAATCTGGCCTTGAGAATGTTGAACGATCCTCAGGACGCCGAGGACGTGCTACAAGAGACTTTCTTGAGCGCCTACAAAGCACTGCCTGAGTTTAAAGGCCGCTCCAGCCTGAGTACCTGGCTGTACCGGATCGCCAGCAACGCCAGCTTGATGCGCTTGCGCAAAAAACGACCGGAGACCGTCTCGGTGGATGAACCACTGACACTGGATGCCAACGACAGCATCCCACGCCAATTGGCGGATTGGTCTAGTCTACCAGAGGATGAGCTGCTCAGCAACGAAGCGCGGCACATAATGGAAAAAGCAGTCTCTGAACTGCCTGAGCCACTGCGCATCGTCTTTGTATTGCGCGACCTTCAGGGGCTGTCGACGGCAGAGACGGGTGAGGTACTGGGTCTGTCGGTAGGCGCCGTCAAGACTCGGTTACACCGGGCCCGGTTGAGGTTGCGGGAAACACTTTCGAGCTACTACGCTGAACGGATGCAGTGAGACAGAGGATGACCATGTCCCACGAGACTTGCAAGAATCTACTCAGTCAATTGTCGGATTACATAGATGGCGACCTTGAGGAGTCGCTTTGCGCAGAGATAGAGCGACATATGGAAGATTGCCCCGATTGCCAGGCAGTCGTCAACACTCTGGAAAAAACCGTCGAACTTTATCGCTCCACCGAACGTACCGAAGTGCCGCCCGATGTACAGAGTCGTCTCTTCAAAGTCTTGGAACTGGAAGAAATCATTCGGGGCCGATGAATTGGCCACCAGGTTCCACTGATTGGCAGAATCTGGCAGTCCGCCAAAAAGTCAAGATACCCTCTGTATTTGCTCTATCCCGATAAATCAGATAGAATAACCCTAATATGAAAAAGAAAAAGCGACCCTGTTTCTACTTGCTCACCCTGGGCTGTCCCAAGAACTTAGTCGACTCCGAAGGGATGAGCGAATTGCTGATGTCAGGCGGTTACCGCCCAATCGATGAGCCGAATGGCGCCGACGTCCTTATCGTTAACACCTGCGGCTTCTTGGAGGCAGCCAAAGCCGAATCAGTAGATGCGCTCCAAGAACTGGCCGCTAACAAGCGATCGGACCAAGCGCTGGTGGCCGCCGGCTGTATGGTTCAGCGATTTGGCTCCGACTTAGTCCGTGAGGTGCCCGGCCTCGACGGCCTGATTGGCACCCGAAGCTGGCCCGACATCATCCCCTTTTTGGGGAAGTTGCGCGCGACACATCGCCAGGAGCCCATCTTCCACCTGCCAGAGACAGGTGACGTGCCGGTGGAAACCGTGGCACTGAGCCGCACAGCCTATGGTCCACGTGCCAGTGCCTACCTGAAGATCAGTGATGGCTGCTCCGCCCCTTGCGCCTTTTGCACCATCCCTGGCATCAAGGGCCCGGCGCGTAGCCGCCCCAAGGAGTTGGTTCTGGAGGAGGCCCGTTCATTGGTCGGGAGTGGCGTAAGAGAACTGATCCTCATCGCCCAAGACACGACCGCCTATGGACGCGACCGGGGCGAGGGTGACGGACTGCCGACCCTCATCGAAAACCTACTGGGCGTCACCCCTGAGCTTAGTTGGTTGCGATTGATGTATGCCTATCCCGGCCACGTTAGCCAGCGACTGATCGACGTGATGGCGGCCAATTCCCAGGTGTGTCATTACCTGGATATGCCGCTTCAGCACGGACACCCAGATACTCTACGACGTATGCGCAGGCCACACAACGTGGATAAGCTAATGCGCTGGATCGAGTTCTTCAGGGCGGCGATGCCCGATGCCGCCCTACGCACAACCTTCATCGTCGGCTACCCTGGAGAAACAGAGACCGAGTTTCAGGGGTTGCTGGAGTTTATGGAAGCAGTCCAGTTTGACCGGGTGGGGATATTCACCTTCTCAAGTGAGCCGGGTACACCGGCACATGACCTGGCTGACCAGGTAGCAGAAGAAGTGAAGCAGGAACGCTATGAGAGAGCAATGGAAATCCAACAGGCCATCAGCCTGGAAAAGAACCAGGCGCAGATTGGTCGGCGCTTGGACGTACTGGTAGATGGGGCAGGGGATGGCGTGAGCATCGCCCGCTCTTACCGAGATGCGCCGGAGATCGACGGGTTTGTGGTCATCGAGGAAGAACTGCCGGTGGGAGAGATGCTGCCGGTGCTGGTGACGGGCGCGATGGCCTACGACCTGATCGCTGTCCCGGCCAACCAGCCGCTTATGGTTATGTGAGTTGGTGAGACGTGAGGCGTGATGCGTCACAGACCTTCTTCGAGCTTGAAGATACCAGATGGACAGGAAGTGAATTACTGATCCGAACATAACTATCTAAACTTTTCTGCGGTCCCATGGAAGCCCGGATTTGTTTAGTTTCATATGTTCGGATCAGTAGGAAGAAGGGCCACCGGTGATCGGTGGCCCTTTCTTAGTTCGTGTTGCGTTAGATTTTCGGGGTAGGTTGCAAGTTTTGTTACCGGGGACGACGACTGCCGCCTCCACTTCCAAATAGTCCACCCAGGCAACCGGAGCGAGACTGCATCACCACCGCGCGTTGCATCTCCTGCATACGCGCCTCCAGCTCAGTCCGCAGTGAATCGCGCCGGGTTTCTTCGTCACGCCGAATTTGAGAGACTTGCCGCTCCAACTCCAGCATGCGCTCGCGCAGGCGCGTGTTCTCTTCCTTGAGATTGAAATTGTCCTGCAGGACAACCCCCAACAGCTCCCGGTTGGCGGCCTGGCTGTTCAACACCGCTTGTTGGCTGTCGGCAACGTTATGCAAGGTATCGGCCAAAAAGGTCATGGCCGGTGCCAGGGGCAGCGCCGCATCGGTAGTAACCATACTACCCGGGCCATCGGGCGTTCCGCCAGTCTGCTGATCACTCAGTTGCTCGCGGACCTGGTCGTAAGTCAGCCCGTCGGCCATCAGCCCCTTAACGGTAATAAGCGCCGCCAGGTCTTCATCGGAGTAGCGACGGTGCTGCTTGTCCTCCGACGAATCAGGTTGGGGCGAAAGAAACTCAGCGAATTCCTCGGACCAGCGGCGCAGGGTGGAGGGCGAAACCTCCAGGCGCGCAGCCACTTCCTGCGGCTGGCGATAACGAGATATATCGGACATCCTTCCTTCCTCAACTAATGAAGTATTGTACTACCATCAGACAGGTACACACGTAAAAAAGTAAGTGCGTTGCACCTCACTCGTCTTCGATCACGCGATAACTGGCATCCACCACCTCACCTTCAGGCTCAGGTGGTGTGTTCCCAGCCATGTCGTCGCGATAGTTCTGTACAACCCCTTTCGGTGACAATTCTACGAACAGCTTTAGACCTAACAAGAGGACAGCCAGGTCGTCGAGTTGGCCCAACCCCAAGACTGGGTCAGGAATCAGGTCGATCGGCGAGATAATATAGAGAAGCGCCAAAGGGGGGATAGCTTTCACCCAGCCGGGCACGTCAGGATGGGTCAGCAATCGCCAAACCAACCTGCCCTGCTTTAGGATTTCGCTCAAGAAACCAGCCGTGCGTTCAACGTCCGGCGTCAGGTTTTGCTTTGCCACGCTCTATCCTCCAAACACTCTGCCCAAACCAACCATGCCTAGAGCTACTTCCTTCCAAACGCTGCGTATTATAGCCTTATCCGGCCAAATTAGCAATTAGTTCGCCAGGGGCTGTAAGCGTTTCATTCTCCACTTTTACGTGCCCCTGATCAATATCGCTCACCTGTGCGAATTCGTGGTTTTCAATGGTGGGTGGTATACTGATCGAATATGAGAAGACTGTACAGCATACAAAGCCTGCGCGCAATAGCGGCCTCGTTGATCGTCTTATTGCACATCCGGGGCATAGAGGAAATCTACGGTGATCCCACAAAGTCCCTGCTGAGTTGGTACCAAGGTGGCTACGGTGTGGATATCTTCTTCGTCATCAGCGGTTTTATCATGGTGTACGTCACGCATAACAAGCCGTCCGGTCCGGCATATTCCAGGGAGTTTTTCGCCAAGAGGATCATCCGCGTCGTCCCTGTCTATTGGTTCTACACCTTTGTTTTAGTTTGTCTGCTGCTGGTGGTTCCACAAGCCTTTATGGACACTGAGTTCGACCTGATGCGGACGGTCAAATCACTTTTCTTCATCCCCCAAGATCAACTGCCTATCCACTCGATCGGATGGACTCTGAACTTTGAGATGTACTTCTATCTCTTATTTGCGCTATTTCTCCTGTTACCGAGAAGATCATTGCTGCCAGGCTTTAGTATCCTATTCTTCGCCCTGGTAATTCTGGGGCGCATCGTTGCATTTGACTCCCCGGTGTTACGGCAGATAACAAATCCAATTGTAATCGAATTCTTGATCGGAATGTACATCGGCTGGTTCTTGGTTCGGGATAAATACCTACCCACCGGAATGGCCTGGGCCTGTACACTGACCGGCGTCTCATTATTGGTATTATCCTTCTTTGTCCGATGGGGTGGACACAGGCTGATGTTCTGGGGCATACCTGGCGGATTGATCGTATTGGGCGCATTAAGCCTGGAAAGAAACGCCATACCCTTCTCAGGTGGCATCTCGAAGCTGGGCGATAGCTCATACTCTCTATATCTCTCCCATCCGTTCATAGTGTTTGGGGTAGGTAAGATCCTGGCGGTTCTGGGCCTGGCCGGCTATCTGTACAACGCCTCGCTGATCATGCTGGCTTTTGTAACCAGTGTGGTGGTGGGGATTATAAGCTATAACACCATCGAGAGACCCAGCTCCAAACGCCTGGCCAGGAGATATGTCAGGCGGCAGTTTGCGTAGATAACCCTCACCCCCCGGCCCGAATGGGAAAGCTATGAAAAGGACTCTGCGCGAATCCCTGGTGGATTACGATATGGCGCTGCTGCGCGCGCTGGCCGAGATACGAGGCGCTGTGCTGACCAGCAACCACCGCCCAGCAGCCGCCGATGAACTGGAAGCACAACTGGTTACGCCAGCATCGCTGGCCATCGCCCTGGCCGACCTCTCTGCGGAGGGGATCGTAGCCTTGGCTGCGCTGCAGGACGCTGGCGGCTGGATGGAATCGCCTCGCTTCGCCCGGCGATTTGGGGCAGTGCGGAGCATGGGACCGGGACGCTTGGAGCGCGAGCAGCCCTGGCGGTCGCCAGCCAACCCGGCCGAGGGATTGTGGTATCGCGCGCTGGTTTTCAAAGGCTTCCGGCAAACTGAAGGGGGCGTGGTAGAAGTCGTCTTCATCCCCGACGACCTGCTAACCTCGCTGCCGGACCTATCGGACAGTCTCCCCCCGCGTGGTGATGTGCCAGACCTTGCTATCCAGCCCATAGCGTCACCCACCCGCATCCACCCCGCCACCGCAGACGCGGTCGAGGACGTTTTTGGTGTGCTGGTAACAGTCCGCAACCAGGCGGTGCGACTCCAGCCAGATGGGTCGCTCTCTCCGAAGGTTCTGCAAACCATCAATGCCCTGTGTGTCTCGCCCCTGCCAGCAGCCAATGTGGCCGACGACGCCCGGCTGGCGTTTATCGTGCATCTGCCCCGCGCGGCGGACCTGGTGGATACCGATGAGGGGCAACTGGTGCTCAACCCCGACCCGGCCCGCGCCTGGCTGGGGGCATCCCGCGCCCAGCAACTGCTGGCGCTGCAGACGGCGTGGCGTGACGATACGGGCTGGAACGACCTGTGGCGCGTGCCCTTGCTCAAACCGCAGCCCACCGGCTGGAAAAATGACCCTGTTCTGGCCCGGCGCCAGGTCTTGGGCTTCGTGGCCCACTGCCAGCCGGGCAAGTGGTACGGGCTTGACGATCTGACGCAGGCAGTCAAAGCGAGCAACCCCGACTTCCAGCGGCCGGACGGTGATTACACGGCCTGGTACATCCACGACCTGGGCGGACAAACGCTGATGGGCTTTGAACATTGGGACGAGGTGGAAGGGGCCTTGCTGCGCTACCTGGTAGGCGACCCCTTGCACTGGCTGGGTATCCTCGACCTGGGATATGAAGAGGGGCCTGGAAAACCCACGGCCTTCCGCCTGGCCGAGAGCGGCCTACCTCTGCTGGGATTGGCCCCATCTCCAGAAATAGCGCCACCCAGCCAGCCCAACTCCCCCGACCTGACGGTAGATAATGACTTCAGCGTGCGCGTGCGGACCGAAACCAGTCTTTATACACGTTTCCAACTGTCGCG
>Ga0180438_10003496_pt1 | contig 23750 bp, 34 predicted proteins | sample SS_ome_12_FD_132455 | JGI IMG/M metagenome (GOLD analysis project Ga0180438, IMG submission 132455) | Hypersaline lake sediment archaeal communities from the Salton Sea, California, USA - SS_3_D_2 metaG | ecosystem: Environmental > Aquatic > Non-marine Saline and Alkaline > Hypersaline >...
ATAGTCACAGACGAACAGGGATATCCACAGTTTGTCGCTTTTTCGTATGCAACAGAGCTTATTCTCTACATGGAGTTTGTGATTGGATATTCTTCTGCATACGAAGGAGACAATGCAGTCAAGGACGCAGCCGAATCAATCGGGGAGTCTCTGTCTGTGGGAGATGATGTCAGGTTGCTAGAATTCCTTTGTGGAGTCTCGGACGATGTTTTGGGAATCGTGTCGATGGAAGTCAGGGCAAAGTTCGGTAGTGCCCCTGGTCCTGGCGATACTTCTGACTTGCCAGTCGACATTGACGAGATTGCGACTCTCGACCAGACGAACATTGCTGTTTCTTCCTCTCCGATCTGAGTCTGAATCATGCCACCTATCACACCTATTCAGGACCACGTTGCATACGTCTTGGAGGACTTGATATCCTTCTTTTCGAATGCAGAGAATCTAAAGAAATTGATCGGTGTCATTGTTGAAGAGTCAAACGAACTCGAAACAGAACTGGTGAAACTCTGGACAGATACGACTCTGCAAACCGCAACTGGAGACAGTCTGAAGCAGTGGGGTTTGATTGTAGGACAGTCACGTATTGATGGGTGGACAGACGAAGAATACAGGCTTGCGATTCAGACAAAGATTGACATCAATCTAGGACAAGGAGAGGTAACAAGACTGATCAGAATCATATCAACTCTTGTAGAGACTTCTGTCAGATATCGCCAGCGTGGAAGAGCACATTATTCTCTTGAGTGGTTAACGGCTTCTCCCACTTCTGCACTGTGGCTGGAACACATTGCAAACTCAATTCGTGATTTGACTCCTGCAGGTGTTTCGTGGGAAGCGGAAGAAGGCAGGCCTGGAGTGTTCAGATTTAACAGTGGACCAGGGTTTGACCAGGGGAAACTAGCAAGTAGGGTAATCTAATGGCAGAATCACCTAGCGCAAAGCCTGATATTGACGATCTGCACTGGTGCGATGGGTCAACCCCTGAAGGCAAAACGGAACCAGACGAAGCAAAGAAAGATGATGGATGGGCTACAGACGATATTCCTCCGAGCGAAGAATTCAACTGGAGATGGAATTTCATCTATACAGTCCTTTCCTGGATTGGCTCTGTAATCATTAGAAGGTTCACTTCTTTTTTGAGTGCTGTTGAGGCAGGGCTAGGCAATGGAGACTTGGCCACAATCAGATCGTATGTTTTTTCTAATGCTCCATTTCAGAGGATTGTTGATGTCCACACAGACATAGAACCATTGGACTGTGACACAGACAACAGATATCTATACTGTGCAGATCATACAGGTGGATTTGTAAACAACACAGTTCATGCTTTCGAAGTTGACAATCTTGGTCAAGGAGAAGAGGCCTGGATTGCTACACTTTCTGAAGCTGTTTCGAGTCTGTGTGCACCAGGGTCATATGTCTATGTTGGTTTTGTGTCTACAAGTGGAAATGACAAGGTTGTAGGGCTTGTGCCTTCTACTGGAGCCGTTGCATTGGGCCCAGTAACGGAAGCCCACAATGAGCCGATCAGAATGATCAAATCCAATGGAAGCAAGGTCGCATATATCCATGGAAGTACTGTTGCAATTCGCAATTCTGCACTGTCCAGTATTATCAATTATGTGTTGACCGGAACTTCTCTGGAAGCTTTATGTGTTGATTCTGACTATGCTTTTGCAATAGGTGGAGGCGGAACAAACAATATTGTTCAGGTTGATCTTTCGACTGGATCTGCAAGTGTTGCAAACTTTGGAGGAGCGTCCTGGATCCTTGCTGGAATTTGCACAGACGGAACTTTCCTGTATGTGTATTCAGTCTCAACACAGACTGTATACTGTCTGAAGAAAGATGCCGCTTGGTTCTCTGTTTCTCTTGCAATCTGGAGTACAGATATTTCTTCTTTGATATCCAGTTCTCCAAGTCCTGTTTATACAGCTGTCGATGACAAGTGGTTGTTTGTCGGTACAGAGAACAGAGCTGTTATTCTAGACAAGCAGACCGGGGCAGTAATTGAGGCCCCTCCTGCTTCCGAAGCATCTGGTATAATGGGAGTTTGTGCAAATGGAAGAGAGTTCGTTGTTTGTGGCGAGTATTCAAGCACAGACTTTTTCTCCAGAATATTTCGCGGTTCCCCTTCTCGTCTCTATATGAAATGCAGTTCTGTTGACATTTACCGACGTCCTTTCTATAACCTTTTCTGTCCAATCGACGATGCATAAACCACTTGTGATCCCTGGGTATCCTTCTCCTTCTGATACACAGATTCGTCTTTTCCAGAAAAACAACAGACTTGTTGTTGACGGAATTGTCGGACCAAAGACAAGAGGGGCATGCTGGAGAAAGGAAGGGTCAAAAAGCTATACCCACCTTGCTTGGCATCCAAGGGGAAAGCATGGAGCAGAGTCATCAAAGGAATGGACTGCAAGGTTTTTTTCAAGGCTTGACAAGCTTCCTCTTTCAGAAGCCAATCTGTTAACTTTGGCTTTTCTGGTATCTTCGGAATGGAGCTGTGGCCTTGATTACTGCAGTACTCAGGACGGATTAACTATGGGCTTTCGAAGAAGGGCAGGGTCTGGTCTTCCAAAGCTTCTGAAAAAAGAGATGGGATTTGACATAGGATGCAATCTTCGGCAGGACAACAATGGTCCTCCAATGGACGATCCTGAAATGCGAGAAAGGATAATCAATCTTGCAACTGATCCTGGTTGGTGGGAAGTCCAGTTAAGGGAGTGGCTGGAGGTAATCAAAAGACATCTTTCTCGTCATTTTATGACAACAGGAAGAGAGATTGCTTTGTATGAAAGATCATGTAATAGTTCTCATCGTTGGGTAAATGGTTGTTATTCATACAAGGATCTGGTTGCAAGCTATTCAAAGCACAAGCGTGGTCCTAGCAGGATTCGCAGAATTGAAAAGTCGATTCCAGAAGGAGAGAAATGGAGATAGATCTTGATCTGGCTTTGTACTTTCTTATTTCTGCTGTTACATATCTTGCGACTGAATTGAAGAACTATCTTGTGTGGCTCAGGACCAGCAACACAAAGCAAAAAGCGATAGAAGATGTCACAAGTCCAACCCCAATCCGGGCAATCAAAATCGTCACTATCGAGTCTTCCGACAATCCTATCGTCTCCAATCCTACCGTCACCTCCACAGGCTCCGGGGAAATGGAGCAAGATAGCGATGGGGATTGCAATGTTGATTGTGATCCTGTCGACTTGGACGATCCTGACTAATCTTGGGTGTAGCTCTGCTGTCGCAAACAGCCCTGAAGCCACAGAGAAGCCACAGGACAGTCAAGACCCTGTCGATGTGCCAGAGTTGGACTTGAATCCTTCAGAGGGCTCCACAGGGCCTGAATCGGGCCGGAAAGAAGGTGTGTCGCCGGGGGAATGACAGCTAGGCTGGCTGTCTTCGTCTGGAGAATGTGGGCAGTAGGGAGAGTCCCTATTGAATATTCCGTCCCTGCATTTTCTGCTTGTATTCGTTTCGAAGTCGACTGCGAGACTCTAGGCGGATATCTGATATCAGAACACGGAAACGACTGGACAGACCAGCCAGAGAAATGCAGCCATCGAAAAGCCTGCGGACCCTACCAGCTCGTTCGACACTGGCCCCGTGAATTTGGATACGAGTCGGAAGACAGGCTTTGTCCGTGGCTCTCTGCAGAGATTATGGCACAAGTGATTCTGTATTCGGTCGAGAAGACAAAGAAAGAGAGATCCTCTTTCGACTGGAGAGCTAGACTCAAGTGCTCAAGGAAGAGTCGCGAAACGTGCAAGTTTCCAGTTTTAAAGTGGAGACGTCTAGAAGATAGGCTTTCCCTTTGGTCTGCAGTCTCTGCATCCCTGGACCAGTCCTAGATCTGTAGAGACCAGGCAACACACCTGCTTTCCGCTTTCGCAACTGCACTTCGGCCTTTTGGGAGTTGGCCAGTCAGAACGAGTCATCTTCCACTCTATAGAATCAGGAAGAGTCCAGAGTCCTTTTTTGCCTGCACAGTAGATTGGCTTTCGAAGCTTCAAAGGTGCAGTGAGCAACCAGCACTTCGGACCTGTAGACCAGGGATCGTTCCTGACAGCAGGATCGTCTACTCCGAGGATTGCCCTGATTCGAACAGTCCCGAGGATACAGCCAAGTTTGAAAGACTTCGGATCGTGACACTTTGGCCACAGTTTCCGAATCTGTGACTTCTCGAGAAGTCCGGGATTCCACCTTTTCGAAGTGGCATGAATCGCAATCGTCTGTCCTGTAAGGGAAAGATATCCCCAAGTGCGATTCTCCACTTTCTTCACTCCTTCGATAATCGCAGAAGCGAAGGGCTGATGTATTGACAGAGCTTTCATTCTGGCATGTCTCCTATCTTCCAAAGTCACATCGTAGCCTGCTTCTGACAGCAGGACTTTGGCGAATGATACCGGGTCTTGCCCTGGTTCTAGGTACTTTGCCAGGAATGCTATCAGCCTGAATCCATCGGCCTAGTGTTCGCATCAACCATGCATCTGGCATAAATACAATTCTCACAAGCCATGTGTCTCACAACGGAATTCCTTCTTCGGGGTCCAGGTACATTGCTTTTTCTTTGTCTAGCTTCATCTCTATAAGCGCTTCTCTTCCGTATTCCATTCTTTGTTTCAGTGAGACCACAGCAGCAGGGTATAGACCTAGCTCGTCTCTCAAATCTTCTCTGTCATTCGACCTTGGTCTGTAGACAGAAAGGACGTTTGCAACGTCCTGAAAGGCTTCTGTGTGTCCTTTGATATCAGAAAGTTGCACGGTGTAATCATCGCGGTTCGTGTACTGTTTAGGGGCATTCGAGTGGGCAAGTAGCCACATATGAGATTGAGAAGTAGAAATTATAGTCTGGCAATCCATAATTATTTGGTCTTGTATATCCCATCTTTTTCTGGAGTCTCTTTTCGTCATAAAGTGCAAATGATCAACAACAATACAATTACAACACAGTCCTCTCACACAGTAGTCTAAAGTCTCTCTGAACTTCGCAGAGTCGACAGCTCCGACATGTCGAAACATCACAAACGACTGTCCGAATTCTTCGATAGCCTGAACGCAACTTTCTTTCCCTGCTTTGTAAGGATCCTTCCCTACATGTCTCCGAATCAGTTTGACCGCTGCAAATGTCGGCCCACCTTCAATGGCACAGACCATGATTTTCTTTCCTGTTGCGGCTTGCCTGTAGGCTGCATCTAGTACGAAGGTTGTTTTTCCAGCTCCGCTCTGTCCTGTAACAAGCGTCACTTCTCCTGGTCTCCATCCTCCTATTGCTTCGTCGAGACAGTTCCAGCCAGTAGGCCAGCCTTTAGGGTTCTCTCGGAAGATGGAATCCAGAATGTCTGCTTTCAGGTCCAGGATCGATACTATCTTTTTCTGTCCTACAGATTCTGCGTTCCTGACTATAGTCTCGACAGCAGTCCAATCAAGAGACCCTGCTTGGTAGGCCTCGTTTCCGTCTTTGTAACCTTCTGGCCAGTGTCCTACTTTGCACCTGTAGACACCGATTGATTCTACTGCCTTACTGGCCCCAATCTCTCCAGCCTCGTCATTGTCGAAGCACACAACGACTTCTTCGAACTCTTCCAGCTGTTTCGAAAAGGTATCCTTCCAGTTACCTTCTCCAGAAGGAACAGAGAACGGACAGATGCCACAGGCCTCCCAATCTCCCTTGTCGAGTTCCCAATCAATCGCAGACTGAACCACAGACAGACAGTCGATTTCTCCTCCTACAACAAGGGCAGTCTTGTCCTTTCGGAGTCCTATAGGTGCGTATAGGATTTGCGTTCCACCCTTTATTTGTGAGTATCGAATAGACCCTGCAGATTCAGGTGGAACAGTTCGAAGTTTCACCATTACAGGTTCACTTTTCGAAGCAGGGCCGAAGTAGGGTATGGAAATGAGTCCTTGTCCTACGACTTTTCCGGTTCGCTTGTCGCCTGGATTCCTTGGGATCCATCCGAGTTTTGCCAGTTTAGAAACTCTGTCGGAGATTCCTCTGTTTCGAAGGTAGACTCTTGAAGGATCTGCAAGTTTCGAACTCCACAGATACGAAGCCCAGAGTTCCGCTTCAGATCCATGAGACGGTTCGAAAGCCTTTGACCATTCGAGTTCTTCTTTCCGGCTTTCTCCTGTGAAGTCTCCAATCTCATAGGCGAATCCGAGAAGCCCTTTCAAAGTGTGAAGGTTGCCTTTCTTACCACAGCTTGCTCGAAGACAACCCCATTGGCCAGTCTTGAGATTCATACTGAATCCTTCAGACTTTCCACACTCTGGACACTTGAACCGGACTTCTTTCGAACCTAGCTTTTTGAAGGCTATCCCTGCTCGCTTTAGAAACTCGATTGGGGATTCGGAGTGTCCGGTCAACTGTGGCTCCTGATTCTGTCACGAATGGATTGCTTCTGTTTCGAATTTGTTGCATCTGACATTTCGAGAAAGCGTTCAACGTGGTCTGTGGTTCGACATACTAGTTCAATGTCATTGTATGCTTTCTTTCCTGGCTGTTTCGGATTGTAGAAGTCATCTGCAAGCATCGCATCAATAGCGCGCTTCAGATCCTGTGCAGAGAACTCTTGCAGTCGAAGTCTAATTTTCTCGCGTCGCCTCGGAGTCAATCTTGTCCGCTTGTTTTTTTCTGCGTTCCGTTTCCAGTGTTCGAATATAGAGTTGATGTCATCCGTTCGAACAATGGTTTTGTCGATTTCCAGAACAACAGTTCCATCTCTTTTGATGGATGCGAGAATTCTTCCCTTTGCTAATTCTGGAGCGAGCTTATTCCTTATCGCTTCCTTTACTTCGTCAACTGGTATCTCCAGAAGGAGAGAAACTGTAGACTGTTGAAGCGAGACAACAGGATTTCCAGAGTGCAAAGCGAAGTAATAGAGCAACCTTGCTCGTAATCTCCATAGCATGTCAGTTCCCCTGTCTGTGGCTTTGGGTAGGGTAGCCAAGAGGCTTTTGCCTCTCGACTCTATAACAGACTAGAAGGGGACGTCTGCGTCATAATATGTAGTGTCGTCTTCTCCGTTCGAACCGAATCCATCCAACGGCCTTCCGTCGAAGTCCTGGTATGAATCATCAGGAAGGGGTGGCTCTCCATCGTCGTATGTGGCTAGCATGAGCTTGACCGCTTCCCGTGGAAGTCGGCTGTACTCTTCCGATTGTGCATTCGTGAACTTGCGACCGTCGTTCCCTTCTGTGTCCTGATTCTTCGTTTCGACGATGCACACCTTTCCGAGCATGTTCCTGGTGACAGACTCCGAGACAAGAGGATTGAGTCCTGCTGGATCCTTGTCTATCGCCTGGATTCCTGTGGCTCTACAGATCCGCTGTAGTTTGCCGTATCCGTACCAGACTTTCTTACAGATGATGTACTCTCGCCAGTTCAGACCTTTCTGGGCATCTTCAACGATCGTCCAGCGCAAAGCAATCATTGGATCCCCTTTTCGAGACTCTGTCAGGAAGGCCTTTGTTATTTGTGCGATGTGTTCTCCTTCTTCGATTATTTCGGATCCGTAGTCTTCGTCTAGGGAAAATGGACTGTCGTTGCTCATGTGTTTGTGCTCCTTCGGCGTGGTTATGAGGGGCCCTCAGAACTCCTGCTTTGGGTTCAGGTGTGTTTCCTTGGTCGGTCCTGTCGAAAGGCTCCAGAGGGTCTGTGGCTTGCGCTACGCCTCCTGTTTGACATGTTCTGCAGAGTCCCCTTCCGCATGGGGTACAGAATCCATGTCTGGATACATCGAAAGCAGGAGAGAGCCTAGTGTTGTGCAGCCTGGAGTGTCCAATTTCGAAACTGTGACACCTGGTATTGTTTCCAGAGTAGGAAGGGTCTTTGTCACGAACTGCTGTCCTAGATTCCATGCAATTGCGTATTGTCCGCTTCGCTTGTGAGCATAGCCTACCCCGGAGAAATACTGCCCTACTCGCTCGGGCATCTGTCCATGTAGAGCTGGAACAGTCCTGCGAGGAATCCCGTCGCTTCCTCCAGTCGACTGCTGGAGAGCTGTGCAGATTACGTTGCATGGTAGACTTCGAAGTTTGTGCAGAAAGCGTCCAAGCTCTTTCTGAGTCAATCCCCATCGCTTCAGGGTCTTACGTTCGTCTTCGTCAACCCTCATGTATTCGGAGATCCGAGTGTGAAGATCTGTCAAGGAGTCGAACACAAGGGTCTGGATCGTGTATTTCTCCGATCCCTTTCCCTTGAACTGCAAAGCGGGCTGTCCATCGACATCGACAACGGTTCCCTTCGTCATAGCCTCGACGATACGGGAGATCGCTTCATAGTCTCGGACGAGGAAAACTTCAGCGTCCGGGTTCGCAACAGCGATCGATGGGATCGATTGATGTTCGGTTGCGATAATGAAGGGGAGAGGGCTTCTCGAAGCCCATGTCGTCTTCCCCGTCCCTGAGTCCCCGTATACGAGAAGCTTCAGGAAGGGTTGTTCTTTGTGTAGTTCGCTTGCTTTCACAAGTCCTCCTTCATCATGTCAAACATTTTTGCGATTGCAGTCAATGCAATCTGTCTGACACGTTCTCTGGTTATGTTCATGTGTCTGGCCATTTCTTCGAAAGAAGAGCCTCCACGGTCTGCAATATCCAATGAACATGTTTCTTTCATTTCATGTATTTGCATTGTGCGTGATATCAATTTTATTGATCCGCTTTTTGTTACAGTTATAAACAAGTGGTGTCTGCATCCAACCCATGGGCAGGGTCTCCTGTTCCCACATTCTCCTCTTGTTTTTGGTCTTTTATGGTCTGTCTTTTCTGCAACGAGCTTTTTGCTTGTTCTGATTGTATGTTGCTTTCCATACATCTTCTTTAAAAGAAGATTGTATTTTTCTTTCTGGATTTTGTTTATTGTTCTCACTTTGTATTGTAAATTGCCCTGTCGAGTTTTTCGAGAAGCTCTTTCGAGTGTTTCTCACACAAGCGGATCTGTACCACAGCAGTCCGGTTCATAGCTGATTCCGTATTCTGGAGCGATACATTCTTCCAACTTGTGTGTTGCTTTTCTGACGTCAATCATTATTGCGTCTGCTCTTACTTGTTGAACCACACAACATGTGTGAATCGCTTGTCAGGTCCTAATACAGATCGGATACTTCTAAGGCAGATAGTTCTGTTGAACATTTCTGTTCTGTTTGCGTATTTTGCAAACCCGTCGTAGTCAGAAAATACGCCTCTTCGTACACATTCGACAAACTCGCACATTTCCATGTGTTCTCCATATTTCGGGATAGGCAAATGTTCTAGTTCTTCCATGGTTATTCCCTAGTGTGTTTGTTCTGTCCGATCGATTGTGTACCTTTCGATGGCAGTCCGGTTCTGATACTTGCACAAGTCCATGTATTCACAGGATCTGTTATACAGGTAGCAAGCGTGATTCGAACGCGGGTAGTCTGCTCCGTGCTGCTTCAGAAATTTGAGAGCCCAATCAAGCGAGTCTGCTTTATCCAATAGTTGCAAAGCCCCGAACAACTCCTTGTGATACGCCTGTCGAATCTCTGTAGAAACTTTCCAGAGTTCCCGAACAACTCTCCATTGGTCCTGTTCCACAAATCGAACTGTGTACCTTCGGACAAAAGGATTCTGCTTTCTCCTCAGTTTCGACAACTGTTCTTCGTAGTCCTCGACTTTGAATCCATAGTGTCGGATTGCACGTAGGAGGCTTGTGCTGGTCGAGTCCTTGGGTAGGATTTTAGAAAGCCTGGTTCCTTTCGAAACGACCTTGTATTGTTCAGGTCCTGGCTCTGATGCCTTCCTGGCTAGATCGTAGATGACTCCTACAGGCTTCAGTCCAAGGCACTGTTCTACAAGGTAGGAGTATGTGATTGCTTGCGGATTGTACTCGTGTCTATCCAGCCACAGATCGAGATTGCCGTAGGATGAACAAGTCTTGTGCTCGACAATCCATATTTGACCGTACTTATCTTTAACAATCTTGTCGATGGTTCCACAGATTCTGGACACAGGGGAGAACCTTCCTGGCCTTGGTTGTGTCCTGGATTCTAGTCGAATCTCCGATTTTATCAGTTCGTATTCTTCTAAAGTCTGGTCGTAGAACTCGGAATCGTATTTATGGATCAGGAATGTCAGCAGTTCTTCTGCCTCGTCGAGTTCTTCTTCTGTATAGCCTGGCATCACAGAATCAAGGGAGAACTCAACACCGGCTTCCTTCTTTGCTTCCTCGATTCCTTTCGAAAGGACTTCCCTGTATTCCTGAGCCCACAGAGAACTCTCTTTATGGATTGCCTCTTTCCACCATACGTCTAGCATTTCGTGCCAGAGCGATCCGATAATCAAATCTAGGCTTTTCCCTCGTGAACGTCGCAATCGCAGTCCGAACACGAACAGCCATAGCATCTTGCACTTTTCCCAGCAGGAACGCTGGGAGTTCGAGATTGTGTAACTGGGCATTCTGTTCTCCTTCTGTCGGTTGTGTTGCCTTGGGTATGGGTTCCAATTCAGGCGTAGTCTAACACGATACTCGGACAGAATCTGTCAGTCTTCGAAACAGGAGTTTGAATGCAGTTGCAGCCACGATTGGAACTTGTCCATTTCCAAGGGCTGCAAGTCTGTTGCGCCGATTGGCCAACCCATCAACCATTCGCTGAACTGTGGGTGTACAGGACCACCGATCCTTCCCGCTAAATGCGCCCTTTTGGAAAGGTTCTCCCAGTTTGTATTTTCTCCGACATCTTTCCAATCGCTTGTCCTTGGGGTTGGATACTGCTCCGAGTATCCATAGTCTTCTCCTGATGTGAGGCGCGCCACAGTCCCTAGCTCCCAGCACTGACCACGCAACATCAAACCCGCTATTGGCCATGGACCTGAGAATCTCTCCGAAGTATCCTGAACTATGGGAAGTGAGAGCTGGCACATTTTCCAGAAAGACGAGGTCTGGTCTAATCTCACGAACGATCCGGATCGTGTCCGGCCAGAGATTCCTTTTGTGGGATTCTCCTCTACTGTGAGACATCTTTGACCACGGTTGGCAAGGGAATCCCGCAGACACGATATCCACAACTCCACCCCATGGCTTTCCTTCGAATGTCCTACAGTCATCCCAGATTGGGAAGGGGTCGAAGATTCCGTCTTTCTGTCTCTGGATAAGAATCTTTTGACAGTAGGGGTCTTTTTCGACTGCACAAACAGTTCTCCATCCGAGCAATCCTGCTGTGTAGAGTCCTCCCCCTGCCCCTGCAAACAGCTCGATATGTGTGGGATGTGAATCCATGTCATAACTCAACCAGTTGTGTTCGCTCCACAATCTCAAGCATTGCAGAGCAGAGTTGTAGGAGTTCTTTTGATTTGTCTTCTTTCCCTTCTTCTCGGATGGACCGGGCTTTGTCCACTGCAGCCCTGGAAGAGAGGAGTAGAAGCGGAGCAAGGGCTTCCAGGGTCCACGGGGCTTTGTGCTGAGCTTCTCTCTCAATCAGATCTGCTATGTCTCTGATGATGGTAGAAAGTGCTTGCAGGTCTACTCTTCCTCTCCTCTCATCCATACAGATTCTCCGACCTTATCATAGTGATTGTGTTGCAATCTCAGGAATGCGAGTCCAGGACTCGGACTCTGGGGTACTAATACATACCCCTGTACTCCCCATGTCCTGACTTCTGTTACCACCAGGAGACACGCGGCAAAGACCGGATTGATTTATGGGTCAATCTGTAAGATGTCTCCGACTTCGATCTGATTGTTCATCGGCAGGTGTCCAGGATGAAGGTTTGTGGGTGTCCAGACTGAACGGAGAAAGAGACAGCGGTACGGGTAGGGAATGAAGCTTCTCCTTCACTCTCCTGCCCTTCGAAGTCCTCTGTGTCTTTCTGTGGGGCATCGGAGTCGATGAAGTATAGAGCCTTCTTAGCCCTGGTATAGGCTACGTATTCCAGATTGCTTTCCTGCTGCTGCTGCCAGGGAAGACGAGCGTAGGGGAAGGGAAGGAGTTCGGGCCGGAGAATGAACACGTTGTCCGCTTCGAGACCTTTGACCTTGTGGACTGTCGAAAGCCAGATTGCAGGCCGTTGATCCGAGAACAGGTCTTCGATTCCGTCTTCCAGTGCTTCGATCGTTTCTGCCTCTGTCATTTCTAGGAAGACCCGCAAGCATTCCGCCCGATCCATGATAGCTTGGATTCCTGGATCGTCCTGGTCTCCTTGTGTCCTTTCGAGGATGCGACGGGCTTTCTTCCTCTCCCATGAATCAATTTCGTCTTCGATTCTTCTGAACCTGAACCCTGGTTGATCTGAAATTTCAATCAAGGTGTTGATGATTTGCTTTCCGATATCTCTTCCTCGAACTCTTGCAGCGATTCCCTGCCGAATCAGATCGAAGCAAAGTTTTACGAGAGGTGCAGTTGTCCTGCATACGACAATGTCTCCTTCTGACAGCTGTTTCGAAATTTCTTTAGGGTCGACTGTTCCGATCGTTCCTTCTTCTGAGCATGGGTATGGCTCAATATCTGGAACGATTTTCGAAGCAATCTCTACCACAGAACGGGGGCAACGATAGCAAATCGAAAGCGGAAGTTCTGTTGCGTCAATCCTGTCAATGATGCGGTCGATAGAGTCAACATCTGCCCCCGCAAATCCGTATATACTTTGATTGCGGTCTCCTACTGCAATCACCCTGCCTTTCCTGTGGACGCAGGAAAGAGCCATTCGAAGTTGACAGGGTGACAGGTCCTGAGCCTCGTCGACAAAGACAAACGAGTAGGGGTAGGGACGCAGGTTCAGTTCTCCGGGAATCCATATCATGTCCGTGAAGTCAATTTCTCCGTTGTCATTGGTTGCAGCCAGGCCGTATCGAAGAATCGCAGGAACAACATAACAAGCCCAGTCTTCCAACTCTCTATGGATATCAATTTCGTAGTGCTCGCACAGATCGTAGAGTTGATCCTTCGTCCAGTCTCTTGAGTATTGGATCAAGTTCAGACGAGCAAGGTCTACCAGTTTTGAAAGAGCTTGTAGGGTATTCGTTCGTTCCTGCTGCAGTACGGTCTCCTGTTGCTCGGTGTGGATCATACGTCGAAACTGATTCAGCAGTTTCTTTTCCTTGCGTCCTGGATTCCTGTCCTTGCTTCGTAGGTCGACTGCAAGAGCACAGAGTCTGCGATATTTTTGAGCTTCGAGTTTCAAGCTCCCGAATCGCTTTCGAAGGACACCGTACCCTCGGCTATGGATCGTGCTGCAGTCGAAGGTTGTTCCTTTCAAATCTTCGGAAAGTTCTGTGGCAATGTGCTTGTTAAAGGCCAGGAAAAGAACTTTGACAGTCATATACGAAGCGAGGGCTTTGAGCGTCGAAGTCTTCCCGGAGCCAGCAACGGCATTGACAACCAGATTCCCCATCTTGTCGAGAACGAAGTCAACGATCGCCTTCTGGTATCCAGAGAGGGGATATGGGTGAGACTGTCCGCGGTAGACATTCTCTGTACCTTCTGGCTCCTTCGAACCGTAGCTATCATCCAGTGAAAAGCTCATATGTGTCTCCTTCTGTCTGTTGCTTGGGGTAGGGTCCCTGCTTTCGAAGCAGTAGCAGGGGAACTGATGTGGTCTGTCAGGAAACGCCCCTGATGTAATCCGCCAGATCGTGAGCGTCGCACGCACAGAGCTTTTCTGCCACTGCATTCCGCACGAATGACTTATATGTGCTGTGTCCCTTGCTCCATGCTGGTTGAAGCTTTCTGCGGGTCTCTGTGCTCATGATATCGACTTTTGTCTGTCGAGGCTCAGGGGTGCCATTCTTCTTTCTCTCTTCGATCTTCTTCGACAGGTAGACAGGGTCCTTCGAGCGGGTCTCTTTCCCGAACAGTTCTAGGTATTCGGCTTGGAGTTTCTCCAGATTCAGTTCGGGAGACTTCTTCGGAGCCTTTCCGCTCAGAAGGAATTTTTTGATTCTGTTTGCGATCGAAGTTGGGTTTGCAGACTTCGTTGTCTTCCCTGTTATTCCTCTGTAGATGGATTGGAGTGCTTCGACTGCGAGTCCTCGACGCCACTTGCCCCCCCCGTCAATCTCTTCGATTCCGTAGGGTCGGAAGACTTCCTGCTGCTCTGGGCTCAAGGTGTCCACCTGTACAGACGCTCTCTTGCTCTTCTGTTGCTTCTCAGGGACAGGCTCAGGGGCTTGCTCTTCCTCGACAGGTTCAGGCTCGTCTGGAGTCTCGGATGGCTCAGGGCTCTCTTCCTGCTGCTTCTCTTCCACTTCGAAATGGAATCCTGTCGAAGGGTCTCCAGCGGAAGACAGGGTATTCCTGTCTTCTTTCTCGATTGTGCGCATTGCAGTGCTCATTGCCTCGTCTGTCGAGACTTCTTCTTCCTTCTTTTCGAACAGGAATCCGAAGTCTTCCGAGTCTCCGAATCTGAACGAAACTTCTTCCTCTTCCGCTTCAATCAGGATAGACGTGGCCTTTTCGATGCAGGCTTCCCGGAACTTGAAGTCAGGACAGTGTTCTTCCTGTCCGAAGTCGAACCGCTCGAAACTGACATAAATGGTTCCGTCGTCTTTGTCGAATCTGAACAATCCGCCTTCGAGAGTGTCGGAGTCTATGAGGGGAGAGTTTTTCGCGATCGTAACTTCGAAAGTCCAGACTGCGGGGGCAGTCTGTTGCTGCTCCGGTTCTTCTTCGACAGTGGTTGAAAGAGTCGGAGTTTCATCTAGGTCAAGACGAAAAGGCTTGAGTCCTAGCATCTGAATGTTTGCAGACATTCTGTCTGCCCAGCCCTTACCCTTGTATCCGTAGGCAACTTGGAAGACTGAATTGTTAGAAACTCGAAAGTAGTCTCCACGAGGGGCTTTCAGTTTCGACTTGGGCAGGGACAGAGACTTCAGGGTCTTGGAGAGCTTTTCTTCGGAAACGAGAAAAGCAACGATGAACGGGAACAAGCTACGGTCAATCATGTTCTGTGCCTCCTTTGTGGCGGTTCCAAGTAACAAGTCCATCGCTGTTCCTTTCGAAAGGAAAGAGGCAGAGTGGAGCTGCTACACAGAGAGCAAAGCCTTCCTGACTTGAAGCCCAAGTCCTGTCAATTCTCCGCTGTGATCCGAACAGACATCGCCTTTCTGACTGTCATGATACAGAATTCTGTACTTTGCTAGTTCTCTGTCAACAAGGGCTTTCATCGTGCGCTTGTCGATGCAAATCAGAGTTTCGCTGGTCTCGATTGTCTTGACCATGCCTTCAGAAAGCTTGTGCTTTCGAATGACATCTTCTCTTTCTTCCGGCTTCGGATCTTTCCACACGATCGGAGCGAACTCTCCCGTACAGCTGTAATGCCAGAGGAACAAATCACCAAGGCTCATTTCGTCCTTGCCACCGTCTTGTCGATTGTACTCTGCGAACAAGTCTTCGAAGTCTTCCCGAACAAATAGGTCCGGTTCTTCGTCCAGTATGCTGTTGATCGCATTCGAAACGTGCCCGTAGGCCGAAAGGATCCTGCTGGTCTGTCCGTTGTTCGCATTCAGGACTTCCAGTGCTTCGCATAGGTTATTGAAAGTCGAGACAAGCTCTTTCCCTCTTGCAGCCCTGTCCTTCTTCGTTCCGAGTCGCATCAATTCGGAGTAGGAGTGTCCGATCGGGATTCCGTCCAGTCCCCTGCAGAGTTTGTTGCTTCCTGGTACCATGCTCTCTCCCTTGTCTGTGTTGTTTTGGCTGGGCAGGGTCTGTTGCGTCCCTGGACTCCGGGAAGGAGTTTCGGCCTACCGCCGCAGGCCTCGTCAGCAGGGTTTGCTGTTTAGTCTGTCTTGTGGAGCCTGTAGATTCCAAGCTCGTTTCCGTATGCAATCCCTTCGATCTGAAGGTCTGTCAAAACGTAGTGAACCTGATATTCATCCAGTCCTGAGCAAGCACAGATTGCTTCGACGGTGCACACGTTCTTCAAAAGGTAATAGAGTACCAGAGTTCTGTTGCTCATTTTTTGCTCCTTGTCTTTGTTGCCTTTGGGGGGTCCAGGGTTTGTTTCCTCTCCCTGACAAGAGGCAAAATACTACTGATCGATCCCATGGTCAACAGAATTCGAAAAAAACTTTGTCTTTTTTTTCTTTCTAGTCTATCTGCCCGAAATGTAGCGCTTTCTGCGTCTCTTGCCAGACCCGATATATTCGATTCGAAGGGCTCCGAGGTGCCTTGCTCGACGAATTCGACGCCTTTCCGCAGATGTCCTGGCATGAATCGGCTTTCTCTGGATAGGTCGAACCTGGATTCTGATTTGCTCGTTCCTTTGTTCTGCTTTCGAAGGGGACTCCTTCAGTCCTGTCTTTCGAGGCTTCTTTTTCGGAGCTGGCTTGGTCTTATGGTCTTCGAAGTCGTCTTCGTCGCTTTCGAGAACGAACCAGTCTGCCCCTGGCCTTTCGATCTTCAGGACTTCTCCAGAGTCGACAAGAGAGCGGAGAGCATTCCTTACTGTCGAAACGGCTGGAACTTTATCAGGCTTGAATCCCTCTGTTTCAATGCTCGACAGGTATGCTATTCTTTCTGCTATTGTTCTGGCACTCGGCTTTTCTATTCCATCCCTTATGGCTGATAGTACTTTTTCTTTAGTGCTATAATACATGTCTGTTCCTTTTGAAGTTCAACGGCTCCACTGGAACCCTGCTGAACCACCAGTTAGAGGCTGCTTCCAGGGAACCGTTTGCAAAGCGTAGCGAAAAAACACTGGACAGTGCAAGGCTTGCGTGGCAGTCTGGTCAAGCACGCTCCTTCTGTCCCTTCCCTCGGAAGACGGAAGCAGAGTTGCTTTGGGTAGCCCCCTATAGGTGTCCCTGATTAAGCCAGGGGCACCGTAGGGGGCTAGGGGAGGCAACAGGGACGGAGTACAGCGTGTCCCCAAAGCGACCGACAGACAAAGGAGGCACTATGATTCGAAAGTGTACAAACCACAGATGTAAGAATCCTGGACAGGATAAACTGCATAAAAAGTGGAATCGTTTAATGAATTACAGCCCTAAGAAGGGCGTGGTTCGTTGTACTGTTTGCGGTATGGAATATACTGTTTCAGACAGAGAGGATACGCCAGACAAATGACAGAACGGACTGCACTTCTGTCCATCCCTGTCCCTACGCTGAGCCAGAACCGTATACAACGGCTGCACTGGGCTCAGTACAGGGATCACAAAAAAGACCTTCATCTGTTAATCCGTTCTGCTATATCCAGACTTGGAAGAAATAATCTTCCGGCAGGATGCAATAACGGAAAGCTTACAACTCACAACGGGAAAGTCCCGAAAGGGGAAGTCGAAGGAGAATGGACCCCTCCGAGTGTCAAAGTCAATCTTCTTTTGATTCGATATGGTCCCCAAACACTGGACAAAGGCAATCTCATAGGAGGCGCAAAGCCGCTTCTAGATGTCCTGACAGAAGAAGGGATTCTAGTAGATGACAGACCGGAGTGGTTAGAAGATAAATACGAGCAAGTGAAAGAAAAAGGAGTAGGAAAGACTATATTAAAGTTTACATGGGGAGAGAAAGAAAAACAACACAAGCAACAGGAGAAAAGAAACATGTTTGAATTCGAAAAGAAGTCTGTAGAGATTGACAGGATCGAAGTGCGAGAAAAGTACAACAGCGAAGATGGACAGACTTTCTATATCTGTCGTGCAAAGCTCGTAATTGAAGATATCTGGACAGGCTCTGTTCCTGAAATGGAAGGAGCACTTGAAGCAGCGAAGAAGGCAGGAGAAGACATCGAAGGCACTGTTGCAGTGACTTTCAAGTCGAATGCATGGCCTACACAGGTTCTGAAGTTCTCCGATTCTAAGAACAAACGCTACTCTGCGAAACTAATTGGCGCTCCGGTCAACAGGCCGAAAGCTTCGATTGTCGGAGATACAGGGATCGTTACCCTGGCATGGACTGTGGAAGATCGAAGGGTCGAAGAGAAGATGCTTTCGAGGCTTTGTAAAGCTGTGAAGTCGAAGACGATCCTGTTCTCGACAGACGACGTGCAGGGCTCTCTTCCACTGCAGGAAGTAGCCTAGTCGAACCAATCCCAACCCAAAGCAGTTCCGACATAAGGAGACAAAATGGTTGTTCAGAAGGTGGCAAAGACGTTCTGGTCATGCATTCGAAACAGATGGGATTTTGTGAAAGAGTCACAGTTCCCTACTGAGATTCGAAAGGCTGATTGTCAACAGGCCGAAATTCGCAGATGCTACTACAAAGTTTCTTTCGAAAAGGATTCCAGAGGAAATAACGTAGAAAAGTTTCAGGCTTGGATCAAGACTGAATCTGAACCTGTGCTCTGTGGGGTAGCTCTCCGAGAACACGAGAAGAAACAGCAGCAGAACAGACAACTCCCAGCGTAGTGGCTGGGAGTGTCCACCGAGGGGCTAGACTTAAAAGGAATCCTCACAATAATCAGAGCACAGGTGTAGTCAAGTGGGCAGAAACAGCAGAAGCAGGAATAGGGCGCGCAAAGCCAGGCAGAAGAAGTTTCACGATCAAGTAGCAGGACTCCGAAAAGATAGAAGGAACGCAGTTCAGGCTTGTTGCGCGAAGGCTGGCAAGGCTCTCGTTCTTCAGAATTTGTCAGACCTTCCAGACCCTCTTTCGAAAGAGGACTTTGAGAAGCACGTTTCCACCTGGCACACGATTGCAGAAGTGGCAGTAGCCGGATCATGGTTCGCGTTCGTAGCAGCAGGAATCACATCGATGCAGGAAGACGGGGAGTGGTTTAACGGAATCTACCCTGAGCTTGTCAAAGTGTCCCTGCTGGACGGAGAAGTTTCTGCATACCTCCGAGGCTATACGCAAGAGAAAGCATCGATCGGCCTGTCAGATGAAGGCACGATTATTGTCTTGTGGAGAGAAGACGATGCAGAAGCTTGAAACGTATCAGAAGGTCAATCTTGCCCTTGTATCGATTGGAGAAGGGACAGTCTCTGAAGTCCTAGCAGAACTCAAAAGAATGGCTGCAAAGGACGAAGGATTCTGCCCTGTCCCTTCGATGGATTCAGTTCGAAAGACGCTCGAATCATAGGCAAAGAAAGACGAAGTGGTCTGCAAGGAAGAAGTTCATTCTGATGAAGTAGAACGGATCGTTTCTCTTCTCAGAAGAGGTAGAAGATAAGTCATGCGTAGGACCGGGAGAGAGGAAGCAGAGAGACTCTGGAGGCTCTTGCAGGATGACCCTACAGATGTTCCAGCCTGGAGAGCCATAAGGCCTCTGTTGAGGGCTCAGGGGCGTTCTGTAGGGTCTCTGTTCCAGTCTGTCTATCTGCGAGCAACCGAAGCCCCAAGGCCTCCACAGAGCCAGCAGGAAGCAAACGAGCAGCAGTCTGTGATGCTAGAGAATGCGTCCTGGATTGTTAATTGTCTCGACGCCTTTGGATGGAGTTTCCAACTCGGAACAGTCGAAGGAAAAGCACACACGTTCCATCATGACGTATTGATTGGCTCCGTTTCTTTCCCCGGAAGGTCTCCGTTCAATGTCAGAAGGACAAAAAAGATCCTGATTGAAATGCTGCACCTTCGTGGTGTATGTAGAGTCGGGTATTCAATCACATACAACGCTCAATATCCGCTGCCAGAGGAGCAAATCACACTAGGTAATCTGTGTTTGGAATGCCTCTCGAAAATCACAGACCCTGATGCACCTCTACTACTTTCGAAAAAGGAGCAGAAAGAACTTCAGGACAGAAAATCTGCCGAGCAACTTCGACAACTGAAAGCAGAGCAAGAACAAGCTCTTCGAATGTCGAAAGAATACAGACTCGAGAAAAAACGAAAGCAGGAAAAAGAACGGGAAGCGTTCCTAGACAAGTGGCACAGGGAGAACTACTAATGGCTATCTGCATCCGGTGTGGAACACAGTACTTCTACAGTTCTGTTTCGAAAAGGCCGGAGGCAGGATCAGGGTTCCTCACATTGTCCGGTGTGAGAACTGCAACGGAAAAAGTTGCGCTGAAGAACTCATACTCTTCGACTTCCCAGAAAGGTCGAAGTGGGCTTGCAGGTATTGCAGGGGAGAGCATTGACTCTATCTATTATAGGCGCGCACGCGCTCTACTAATAGGCAATGGAGTAACACAAAGAACGTTCCCCGGAGGGGAACAAGAGAGATAAGAAAGAAGAACCCAAAGCAAACAGAAGGAAAAGAAATGACACAATCAGAAATTGAAAATCGAATTGAAAGAATGGAAAAAGAAAGACAAAAGACTTGGACTGATATCTACGATCGAATTGAAGATCTTGAATTGTTCAGAGAAAAGATCATAAACATGATTCGTGATTCTTTCGCTTTGACTTCGGTCTTTGAAAAATCAAACAAATGCTCTTTCGAAACAGATTCTGAAAAGAAGGATCCAATTAGTCCATCTGAACCATTCGAATATCAGTGCTCAAGGTGTCTGCACTACACAGAGACAACTGAACTGTCATACGAACAAGGAAAGAGGTGCGGTCAATGTGGAGCAGTATTGAATAAACAGGGACACGAAGAAGAATCAGAAGAATCCTCTTTCGAAAGTAAATACGCGGTTACTCAAGCTCACATTGAAATAGACGCTTTCGATCGATGCCCAGAATGCAAGCTATACATCGGACCAGGAAAGATCGGATCTGAACTTCTCTGCAATCAGTGCTCTAATCTCATGATTCGAGACTGGATAGACCCTGTCGAAGATGAACAAGGGTTTGCCTTCTGGAAGATCAAACACGAAGAACCTTCCGCCACAGAACTTTCGAAAGAAGAACTCTTGAGAATAGAGATCATAAAAGTCTTCTATGAGATATTCCGAACAAGTCTCTCTTTCGAGAGTGAGAAACAGGAAGCTGAATACTGGGTAGAACAGGTTCTGGAGCAAATTAAAGAAATATGCCCTTTGGAGACTGAAAAGAAACAGAAAGTCTTCGAAGCGAAAGCTGCAAGAGTTCTCATAGACGAAAATGAAGTCCATTTCGATTCTGAGCCAGCAAGAGATCTGAATAGTCTAGTACAAGACTTCAAACAGATCGAAGGCGAAGAACGCTCAAGACAGTGCCCTAAATGTCTAAAGCTTTTGCATGCTTTTCCGAAAGGGAAATTCCGTTGCTATTACTGTAGGGCAGAGATTGAGTGGAAAGGAGCACACTGGCAAACTACAGGCAAGTAGATTCTATGACCAAAAAGCGAAAGTCCATGTCTGTCTAAGTTGTCGACTCTAACGAATCTACAATCAACCCCTGTATCTGTTTCGAATGTGGAATCGAAATGGAATCATGGGATGGAGGATACAGAACATGTCCAATCTGTCACAGATCCAGAGTCACGATCGGAACCTGGATTCTCGAGAACTATCAGAGCAACAGGAAATGAGAACTTGGATTCAAGATGGGATTGCTCTCCTGTCAGATGAATCCAGAGTTGAACTTGTTGAGTTTCTCAGAATCAATTTTTGCTTTGTTTGTGGAAAGAAAGGATGTCCTTCTTTCACATGTGACTGCTGGGTTTGAAGATGTACGTCTGTTCTGATTGTGGAAGATTCCTCGTTCGTCAAGGTTGTCTATCTGGTTGCAAAGGACCAAGACTAGACACAGGAGAGCCACTGTCTAACAACACAGAAATTTCAATAGTGTCTTCTAGAGAACAGACCATAGTTCATCTGGGCACACAAACTCTGCTCTACTTTCCTCTTTCGAAACAACAGGCAAGAGTCCTCGGAACTTCAATTGTCAATCCTGGAATCAGGATTAGAATTCAGAATACAGGTGTTTGATTAGGGGGTCTTTTGTGTCTAAAATCATTCGACATATCCAGTGCAGAGAGTGTGGAAGACCTTCTAGTATGCCAGATGTAGCAGGTTCACCAGAATGGATTTGTGCCTGTTGTTCTCTGGTCTGTGACAGGTGCAAGCAACACTTGTCGAAAATGGAGAAAGCAGAAGCTTTGTCAGAGTTCGTAGAGAACCTGGATTCAGAATTCATAGTCTGGCTGATTGAGCACTTGACTTTGAACTTCTGTCCACACTGTGGGCTCAGGGTCTGTAATGGGAAGGCGTAGGAATCTGAGAAAAGAGCTGCACAAGGATCCTGTCAGAATGCAGGGGCTTGTTTGGTCCTGTGTTGTGACAGATTCCTGTGTCTTCGTTTGTCTTCGTTCTAGAGTCGATTCCTCTGTAACAGTTCGAAAGCTATCTTTCAAATCTGCAGAATTCATGGCAGTCAATCCCATGGCAATGCGTCTGTTAATCGCAGAACTGGAAGGAGGACTATGCGAGAGAGTGCAGAGTTCTGGATTGTATTTTCGATTCTGATTCTCTTCGTTCTTCTAATCCTGGCTTGGGGAATCTTCGGGAATGTCAAGTGACAACGAGAAGCGGTATCAGGCTGTATGTGATGTGGACTGGGCTTTCCGAATTGCTTTCGATATGCATAGCGTCACTATGCACAAAATCACCAGGGCAGAAGTGGTTCACATTGCCAGGATGATTCTGGACAGGCTATCACACCTTGAGTGTACGGAAGGTCTCAACAAAAGAGGAGAATTGCATTGAATTTGGACAGAAAGCAGTTGTCGAAAGTTTATCGAAGAATCAGACCTTCAAATCTTTTGACCGTCTGCCGAAAGTGTAAACACCCGATCGATGCTGTCGACGGAATGTCTGGATATGGTGTTCTGTGTAGGAACAAAAACTGTGGACATTTCGAAACTGGTAGGGACTATTTGTCTAGATGTGTCGGAGGGGCAGCCATAGGGTGGACTGGTGGGAGTTAAACTGGAGAAGTGTAAGATTTGTGGAGTTGGCTCTTTTGTCGAAGGTATGATCGGAAGTGACAGTTTGTGTGCAGACTGCAGAGCAGAGCCGGAAGCAGACGGAGACGAGTCAAGGTGGACTCAAGGAGTGGACAAAGAAGACCACGCAGACGCTCTGACAAGGCTTCGAAAGCAGAAACTGCAGGACATGTTATCAAGCTCTTTCGAGGTTTCAGAGCCTGTCCGAGGCCTTCCGTTCGCTTTTCCGCAGTTCCTAGAAAGTGAGAGTGAATCACAGAGACGCTGGGCAGAATGGACAATGCTAACCAGGGAGCAGCAGTATAACTTGCTTCTTTCGTGGGCTGCGTTTGTTGCGACAACTCCTACTAGTGCAGTTAGAGAACCTGCAGAACTTGTGACAGTTCTTATCGAACTCTGTGCTGAGATTCGAAATTCTACTCTTGTTTTTCTCGATCCTGCGATTCAGACTGAACCAGAGGAACCAGTTTCGGAAGAACCGGGACCGGTAGAGAGTGGAGGCTTCGGAAAGGGATTCGGAAAATGAGCAGACCACAGACCAGAATTCGAAAGTGGACAGGGATCGAAACAGAGTCTCCTCTCAAAAAGTCAGAAATGCAGCCTTGGGGGAAACTGGACAGAGAGACCAGTGCTGCATACTCTGCCTTTCTGCAATATTTGAATCTTGGTCCAGGAAGGTCTGTCAGGAAAGCCTATGCTCTTTCGAGGGGATTTGAGGAAAGCGATAAGTGCAAAGTTTCTGCAACGTGGCAGAACTGGAGTCACAGATTCCAGTGGACCAGGAGAGCAGAGGCGTTTGACCAGTATGAGGCAAAGAAACGTTTCGAGCGAATCTGCGAAGTTCGGGAGATTGCACGTAACAAAGTCGGGGAGCATGCTGCAAAGCTTATCGAAAAGCTCTTGTCCATTGCTATGGGTACACAGAAAGTCCCTGCCTCTGTCCAACTCCGAGCTATTCAGACTGCCCTGGAGTATGCAGGAATCTCCCTTCCCAGAACCACTCGTGTGGAGATGTCTGGCAGGGACGG
>Ga0180438_10003497_pt1 | contig 23742 bp, 16 predicted proteins | sample SS_ome_12_FD_132455 | JGI IMG/M metagenome (GOLD analysis project Ga0180438, IMG submission 132455) | Hypersaline lake sediment archaeal communities from the Salton Sea, California, USA - SS_3_D_2 metaG | ecosystem: Environmental > Aquatic > Non-marine Saline and Alkaline > Hypersaline >...
AACCCCTCGGCGCCGCTGCCGGATGGCCGAGGAGCTTGCTCGATGCTGACGACAAAGTACCCCTTCGCGCGCAACTCCCGCGCCACCGCCTCGGCGGAGTCGCCCTGAAGACTTCCCCGTTGGACTCCACCGTCTTGTTCCTTGACCTCATAGGTGAAGGTGGGCATGGACGCCTTGATCCTCGCTCAAACGCGCGGCTCTCTCTATTGCCTTCTCACCATCTGGCGTCTCCAGATCGGGCATCAGCTCCGCCAGCGGCGCCAACACGAAGCCCCGCTCCCACATGCGAGGGTGCGGCACCTCGAAATCCTCCTCGACGATATGCTCGCCCCCAAAGAGCAGAATGTCAATATCGATCTCGCGCGGCCCCCACCGCTCACGGTGCTTCCGGCCGATATCACGCTCAATGTCCTTGACGACCGTCAGAAGATTGCGGGCCGACATGCCGTCAGAGACCTCGACCTCGACGACCATGTTGAGGAAGTCGGGCTGGTCGGGGACGTGCATCGGCTCTGTCTGATAGACGCGAGACTGACGGAGAAAGTTCACACTATGAGCGGCATTCAAACGTGCGATCGCCTCTCGCAGATTCTGCTCGCGGTCCCCGATATTCGTCCCAAGCCCGAGGAAGACGCGTTTCATCTCAGCCTCGTTTTGCCTTCTCCGTCCACTGGCTATCTTCGCTTTCCAGGAGCTTGTGCTCCACCCGGCAGATCGCATCTGCGACTCTCACGACGCGGGCCATTTCCTTGACGTCATGGACGCGAACGATATCCGCGCCATCTGCTATGGCGAGGGCGACGGTGGCCGCCGTCCCCTCGATTCGCTGATCCGCCGGCAGGTCCAGGATCATCCCGATCATCGACTTGCGGGATGTGCCGACGAGGAGCGGGCAGCCAAGGCTTCGAAATTCGCGGAGGCGGCGAAGAATTTCGAGATTGTGCTCCAGGGCTTTTCCAAAACCGATGCCGGGATCCAGGATGATCTGATCGCGAGCAATACTGGCCTCCGCAGCCCGTCCGATGCCCTCTTCCAGGTAATCACCGATCTCCCCGATAACGTCGGCATACTTCGGGTCTTTCTGCATGTCCCGAGGTGTGCCCTGGATGTGCATAATGGCGATGGCCGCACCGGTGTCGGCGACAACATGGGCCATATCATCATCGTAATGCAGACCGGAGATATCGTTGACGATGTGCGCGCCGGCGTCGAGGGCAGCCTTCGCTACGCGGGACTTGTAGGTGTCGACGGAGAGCGGTACTGCGACCTCAGAGGCGAGCCGTTCGATCACAGGGACGACCCGCCGAATCTCTTCCTCCTCCCCTACCGGCTCGGAGCCCGGCCGAGTGGACTCCCCTCCTATATCGAGCACATCGGCCCCGTCTTCGACCATCTGTTTCGCCTGCGCGACAGCCGCGTCGAGATCGTTCCCAAGACCGTCGCCGGAGAATGAGTCCGGTGTAACATTGACGATACCCATTACGAGCGTTCGCTCACCAACCGGCACTCGCAGGTCCCGACAGCGCAGAGTCCTCTGAACGGGCGCCAGGCAGCTCTCTAGTGCTCCTTCTATGCGCGCTCCGATGTCTCCGCCAATGTTCGTTGCCGTCGCAGTGAGCTGCATCGCCGAGCCCATGACAATGACCTCGGAACGTGAGGGATCGGCCCGGCCGGCCGGCTTGGCCAGCACGGCGAGCGCCCCAGCTTCCTTCGCAGCGAGACGAAGAGCCTGCGCCTGGGCGAGCATAAGCGGGCCCACGAGCATTGACCGTCCCAGGCCGCGAGAGAGGATCATCTCGACGGCGGACTTATCCGATCCGCGAGCATGGAGTTCCGCCAATACTTCATCCTTCGATACCGAGCTGAGAATGCGGGCCCTGACGATGTCCTTTTTCATAGCGCTTTCACCGATCCCTCGAAGGTGACTTCGCCTTCGATCTTCTCTCTACGCCCTCGAGACGATAAGCCGACGGCGGACCATTCCCCCGGTCGCACCTTGATGGTAACGGCTCCGTCGCGGTCCGTCCTCATGATCTTCGCCCCAACGCGCTCCAGCTCCCGCAGCATTTCGTCGCTCGGATGTCCGAAGGGATTCTCAGCGCCGACGCTGATGACCGCGAGGTCCGGAGCTACAACATCGAGGAACTCCGGCACGGCCGGGTCGGCGGAGCCGTGATGGGGGACCTTGAGGATCGTCGACCCGATCTCGTCGCCGAGATCGGCCATGCGGGAGGCCCCTATCCTGTCGATATCGCCGGTCAGGAGCACGGATATGTCTTTGTAGACGAGGTGGAGGACGACGGAGTTGTTGTTGGCGTCGTCCTCAGTGCCCCAAAGGCGCGGATCGGGTGGATTGAGGACTTCGGCGTAGATTCCGCGGCCGAGGTTCAGGCGTTGGCCCTCGGTGGCTCGTTCGTGGGCGATTTCCTTCTTCTCGATCAGATCCAGAATGTCTGAATAGGTGTGGCTGTTGGTCTCCAGCATGGGATCGAGGATCATGCCCACGGGGACAGCTTGCAGGACGGCCGGGATGCCGCCGATGTGATCTTCATGGGGATGAGTGATGACCAGCACATCGATTTTAGAAACGCGACGCGCGAGAAGAGCGGGGACGACGACCTCATGGCCGATGTCCCACGGGCTGGATTCCTGTCCATAGCGGCCTCCCCCGTCGACGAGCATCGTGCGCCCACCGGGGACTTGGACGAGAATGCAGTCACCCTGGCCGACATCGAGAACGGTGATGGTGAGGTCGTCATCGAGTTCATTGAGCGCGAGCCACCAAACCGCGACCGTCACCGCCAGCAGGGCAAGGATGAGGATTCGTTCGCGGGGCAGCCGAGTCATGCGGGACTAATTCGAAGGGCTGCGAGAGGGTTCCTTGTCCCTGCGCGCGAGGATGCTGCCAAAAATAATGAGGGCTCCATACCAGAGGACGATGTGGACAACAGATGGTCGTTGTACTTCAACGCTCCCGTACGCTAACGACGCAAACGCTGCGCTCGTCCAGATCATCCCCCGGGTTGCCTGAGCGGTGATGAAGCCGGCGATGGGGGCTGATAGGGGCCACAGGACTCCAAGCGTACACGTGGCGAGGCCGCCGACGAGGACGACCGCGGCAATTGGGATGGCGAAGAGATTTGCTCCGAAGCCGGCGATAGGCGCCTGGCCGTAGTGACAAGCGAGGATGGGAAACGTGGCGAGCTGTGCGGCGATGGTCCCGACGACCGTGTACGCAACCCATTTCGGTAGCCCCCCGAACAGCCAGACGGCCTTCGGGGTGAGATAGAGGAGGGCGAGCACGGCCGCGAACGATAGTTGGAAACCGGGCTGGAACAGTGCATCGGGTGTCACGGCGAGGATGCCGAGCGCAGCGACGGCCACGAGGGTGTAGTGATCGATGGCGAGAGCGTGTTCTCGCGCGATGGCAGGAATCCGACGGAATGCCAGGGCGAGGCCGGTGATGATTCCCATGACAGCCGCTCGTGCGACGGCCTGGCCACCCTCGGTGAGAACCGCGTAGTAAGTGACGACGATGATGGCGAGGACGGCGGCCGTCACTCCCGGGCGAAATAGAATACGACCGCGGGGTCTGGCCAGCATGTTGCGTTGCGGCTCGGTCCGCAGCCGCCGCCAGGTCGCGCCGAGCGCTCCCGGCAGGAATACCAGACCGAAGACCATAGAAATAATTGCACCGGAGACGACGAGCAGATGAATGGTGCCGGCACGGCGGAAGATCTCGGTAATTTCCCGCGGCGGTGGAGCGGAGTGTACGCCGAAGATGACGCTGGCCGCAACCGCAGCGACATTCTCTCGATACGGCCCCGGAAGGTGATTCTCAAGGATGGCCAACGCGCGTCGCTGGGCCGCGTAAGCATGTCGGCCAATGAGCCCAAGGTCTCCGTCTCCCAAACACTCGGCAAGCTCGGCCGCGCCCACCGTGAACACGGAGGATACATCGAGCGAGGCCAAGCGCTGTGCCTCGGACCGTTGCCCAGGATTAGTTGCATCGCGCAAAGGGCGTAGTTTGCCGATAAGCCGCCATCGCTGGCCGCGTTGGACAGGGCCCAGTGCGTATAGACGAACGTAGACCTTACCCGTAATAGGTTCGGCCCGGTCGTTTTCGATGTGCTCCTCAGCCTTGAGAACGAACCTCCACATGCCTCCCGAGTAGTACGGGGGACCAGCCACCGTGCCAACGATGGTCTGCCCTCCTTCCGGCAATTGCGATATGTCGTCCAAATATGGCCGCTGATCCACCACAAATAGCCCCGCTCCCCCCAGGCCGGCGACCGTAAGGATCAACCATCCTGCCAGCCATCTACGGCGAACCACCGCGGCCAGGAGCGTCAGAATCAACACGCCGACGCTCAACATGCATACGGCGCACGGTCCGAGGGCCGCCGCGAGCGCGATACCCCCCGCCAGAGTAAGGGTGATGCATACGAGTGGTCGGGAAACGAGCTCTCCCATGGTTGCTGAGAGGTTCGGCATAAAGATGCAGGCTCCTTGGAGTTGAGTAGGCCCCCCCGCATGGTGACGATCGTGGATGGCTCGCTCTACGGAAGTGGGTCACCTTCTGTTAAGAATAGAGCTGCTTAGCTCGATAACTGGCATGAACCCCATAGGAGGCGAAAAGAGGGCTATGAATGCACGAGATATCATGACCACTGATGTTGTGACGGTTTCGCCATCGATGAACGTGAAGGAACTCGCAACGCTGCTCGCTGAGAAGCGTATCAGCGGCGTGCCAGTAGTCGATCACGAAGGGAATTTGATCGGGGTGGTTTCGGAGGCGGACATCCTCAGCCGCAGGCGGGGCGAGGAAAGCGTACGGGCGCTCATGACCAGCGACGTCATCGCTGTCGGAGAGAACGAGTCCGTAAACGAAATTGCTATGCTCCTGTCGCTCAAGCGTATCAATCGAGTGCCGGTGTTGCGAGATCGCAAAGTAGTCGGCGTAGTTTCCCGAACAGATATCGTGAAGGCGATGGCGGGATTGCCCATTAAGGCATAAACCGCCATCCTTATATCGAGGTTAGTCCCGCTCGATGCTATGTGCGGTACAATGCCATTTCGTGGAATAAGGCACTGGTGTAGGTCAATTCTAGATGGCGACTCCTAATGCGGCCACCCTTTGAGAAGTAGGATGAGGTGCCGAGTTATGGACCTGCGCGACATGCAGAGGAGCACTGAACCAACTGTCGTTGATCCAACCACAATAACACGCGCAGATTCCAATACTCTCCCGGTTGGTTTCGGACACGGCCGGCGCGCGAACCGAATCGCCTTGATTGCGTGTACGTCGGCTGCGGCCGCGGAGATTCCCGACGAAATCTATCAATGGGGAGAGGACTCGAAGGTCGAGCCATTTACCCGGGATGTGATTGCGGGTTTGCTCTGGGCCAGCGAGCAGACTGGTTTTCACCTCGTTTGGCATAACTGGCAGAGGCAGGAAGCGGCCTCCGCGATGTTGGATGCATTGTTCCCGGAGATCATCGATGCGGTTGTGCTCTTCGACATGCGAGACAGCCAAGCGGAGATACTCGAAGCGCTGAACTCTAGGGCGATCCCGCATGTAAGCGTCTTTCGAAGCATTGACAACCCCCGGGAGCCTTGGGTCGTGTCGAATAATTGTGAAGTTATTGCCCAAATGGTCAAATATATTGCCGATTTGGGCCATACGCGAATTGCATATATCGGCGGATCAGAGGAAATCCACGATTTCCGGGAGCGCCGTCAAGGCTTTCTCATCGGCATGGAGAGACTTCGACTTCCCGTACCTCCCGAGATGGTTGTCGACAGTGAACAACAGCAGCATGTCGATCCCTCGAAGGAGAATATACTCAGGCTGCTGAGGCTTCCCGAGAGGCCCACGGCCGTGATCTGTGACACCGATGACAGCGCTCTCCTAGTCCTCAAGTCTGCCTGGGAGACGGGTATAGAAGTGCCGCGCGACCTCGCCGTCGTGGGCTTCGATGACGATGGGAAAGCCGCCATCGCCGTGCCACCGCTCACTACGGTGCGACAGCCTATCCAACACATAGCGAGCCAAGCATTCTATCTTGCCGCGTGTGCGGTGGTCGGCCAGGAGCCGTGGACGGCAACCTGGCAGCTTACACTGCCAAATCATATCGTCGTACGCCAATCGTGTGGCGCACGCACGCCCTCCGAAGGTGGCCCATCGGGGGCAGCAGCCGAACTGGCACGAGCACAAGAGGGGCGCATTCGTCATCTCGAGGCTGTGAACGACGAGTTACGGGATTGGCTCTCCACCGCCTCTCACGATCTGCGCTCCCCACTGGTTACGATCAACGGGTTCGCCGACACACTCAGCAATAAATATGGTGGTGAGCTGAGCGAGCAGGCACAGCATTACCTGACGCGCATACGCCGTAGCGCCGAGAATCTAACGGGATTGATGGATGCTCTACTCAGTCTCTCGCGCAGCCACAAAGAACCCCTCGACTTGATGATCGTCGAAACTCGCCACGTCGTCAACGAGGTCATCGACAACCTGGAAGGGCTCTTGGCTGCGGGTAATTGCCAGGTGATCGTATCGCCTGATATGCCTGTTATCACGGCCGACAGCACCGCCCTCTGCCAAATTTTCTTGAATCTTTTGACCAACGCGATCAAGTACGCCGGCGATCAGCCTGAGCCTATAATCGAAATCGGCTACACACGCGGTGAAAAAGAGCATGAGTTTTTCGTGAAAGATAATGGCATTGGCATAGCGCCCGAACACCACGAGCGGGTGTTCCAGCTCTTCGCTCGCGTGTCCACCGATGATACGTCCGGGACTGGGGTCGGTTTGGCCAACGCGAAGACGCTCGTCCTTCGTCACGGTGGACGTATCTGGGTCGAATCCACCCCAGGAGAAGGTTCAACATTTCGATTTACGGTGCCGATCAGGGGGCAGTGCAGCGAATTCAGCCTAGGAGATACCGATGACGACACTGGCTGAGATTCTAATCGTAGAAGACGACCAGGACCATCTGGAGCTTACGATAGATGCGCTACGAGACGCTGGGGTGAGCAACCCTATCCGCAGTGTCGGCACGCTCGTAGATGCTCGCTCCCACTTGGCCGAATGCGCCGCACGAGCGCCGGGAACTGCACTCCCTTGCCTCATTCTTCTCGATCTCAGACTCGCAGATGGTCTCGGCACGGATCTCCTTCGCGAGGTCCGGCAGGACCCGAATCTACGCCTGATTCCGGTAGTCATACTTACGAACTGCGATGACACGGATACAATCCGAGAGGCCTATTACCGCGGCGCCAACAGCTATCTAGTCAAGCCCATGTCCTTTTCAGAGTTCCGTAAGAAAGTTCGTGAGTTGGGGCTGTATTGGGCTATCATCAACCACACGTGTGAGCCTGCAAACATAAGCTAGCAGCCGCTTTCGGCCTCTAGCCGGCAAACTTTTCCGGGGAGACAGGACCCGGATTATGTCCGTGGAAGCGTCTTTTCAATCACCAAGACGCTCGAACGAGCGAACTGAGGAGAGGCTTCCATGACAGCGAGACTGCTCGTCGTTGGCATCCTCACCCCTCCCGCCCTGATGCTGCTGGGCGCCTTCGGCTGCGGACAGCCGGGATCGCCCAGTGGTCGATCGGAAGCGGAAATCACGCTTCCAAATCCATCGACATCTGGTGGAATGGCAGTGGCGGAAGCTATTGCAAAGCGGCGGTCCATACGGAACTTTGCAGGCGAGCCACTCACCCTGGAAGAGGTTTCCCAGCTCGCCTGGGCGGCACAGGGGATCACGGAGCCGAACCGCAAGTATCGGGCCGCCCCTTCGGCCGGAGCGCTCTACCCGCTCGAACTTTACGTCCTGACCCATGAGGGGGTGTTCCACTACATTCCGGACAGGCATAGCCTTGCGCCAATCACATCGAAGGACAGACGGAGTGACTTGTCCAGAGCGGCGCTCGGACAGTCATTTATAGCGGATGCTGCTCTGAGCTTTGTTATCACCGCCGTCTATGCTCGAACGGAAGCGAAGTATGGGGGACGCGCTCGGATGTATGTTCATATGGAGGCGGGACACGTCGCCGAGAATATCCATCTCCAGGCGGTCGCACTAGGGTTGGGTTCCGTTCCGGTCGGAGCATTTCGCGATCGGGCTGTTTCCGATGTCATCGGGCTGCCATCGGATCACACCCCGCTCTATATCATCCCCGTCGGTCATCCTCGATAAGGGTATATAGTCCACAGCATTATCTCGTCTGAGATCGTCCATTCGAGCAAGGGAAGTCGGGGATTTACAGGTGATTGTCAACTTCTGACATCCATAGGGGAGGAATCCTTGCGCTCTTCGGGAGTAAAATTAAGGGGAATTGCACGCTCGAACTACTCTGGGGATAGCGCATGCTTGCACTCTTGCTCATAATCTTCGTCCTGTCAGGATTCGCCGGGCTCACGTACGAACTCACATGGACGAAGCATCTTATGCTCATCTTCGGAGTCAGCCATCAGGCGATCTCGACCGTGCTGGCAGCCTTCATGGCTGGTCTCGCTCTCGGCAGCTTCCTGCTGGGTCCGCTCGCCGACCGCGTGAGCCGTCCTCTGCGACTCTATGCTGTGCTTGAGGCGGGAATTGGTCTATCGGCTGCATTTCTGCCGGCCGCGTTGACTTTCGCCAACGAAGCATACATATCGCTTGCCCGCTCGACACCTCAGCATTCCTGGGCCTTCGCTGCCCTTCGCTTCGCCTTGTGTTTCGCCGTACTCTTGGTTCCAACGACCCTCATGGGAGGAACACTGCCAGCATTGAGCCGCCACTTCATTCGCCGGGCGGATGGCATCGGGGCTGGCGCAGGACTGCTGTACGGAGCGAATACCGTCGGGGGTGTTCTAGGCGCCGCGGCGACGGGTTTCTTTCTGCTGTCGACCCTTGGGGCAAACGGCACGACGCGGCTCGCAGTCGCTACGAACTTCGCGGTGGCGGCGGGTGCTTTTTTGCTCTCTTTTGCATCGAGATCGGCACCCCCTCAACCCGCTGCCCACATTCCTGTTTCTCAGACAACTCAGGCGAACGCGCCGAATTTCATGTCGGCATTTCTCCTCATCGCCTTCGGGCTGGCCGGCGCGGCCTCACTCGCCTATGAAGTATTGTGGACGCGAGTGCTCATCTACTTCATGGATCTCACGATTTACTCGTTCACGACCATCCTCGTAACTTTCCTGACGGGGCTCGCCTTGGGGTCGTTTCTCTTCGCTCGCATTGCAGACCGCCGTCGCGATCTTCTCGGGTTGTTCGGCCTCATCGAAATCGCCATCGCCTTGTCCGCGATCTATTTGCTGCATACGCTCGGCCCCGTGCTTTTCGCAATTCGCCCAAATGCCGTCCGCCTTTTGCAGGGAGAATACAGCACCTACGTTGGAACGTATTTCGCCACGGCAGCGATCTTCATGCTCCTCCCGACAATATTGATGGGAGGAGCCTTTCCCGTCGTCACCCGACTTTACACACGGGATTTCAGGCGTCTTGGACACAGCATCGGTTACCTTTACGGAGCGAATACGATTGGCTGCGTTGCGGGATCGGTGGTGGCGGGCTTTCTGATTCTGCCGCTCGCCGGCGCGCAACAAGGCGTTGCTATCGTTGCGGTCGTGAGCGGTTTGCTGGGGCTCACCTGCATCTTTCTCTCACCGATGCGCCGCCTCGTATGGGTGCCCGCCGCTACGCTCGCACTGCTCGTCGCCGGTGTCGTTTTCGCCTGGCGCGTCCCTCCGGCTGTCATGTTCTCACCACGCGTCGCGTTTGGTGGACACAAACTCGTTTTCTATCGGGAGGGACCGGAGGCATCCCTCGCGGTGCTGCAGACGAACCTCGGCTCGCGCCAGATCAATCTCAATGGAATCTCGACGGCCTACAGCGATTACAGCGACATTGTGTCTCACAAACTGCTGGCCCATCCGCCGGTCCTCATGGTAAAGGACCCACGTAAAGCCCTCGTCATTGGGCTTGGGATGGGATCTACTGCATGGTCACTTGCTCAGTATCCCCTCGAGCGCATCGACTGTGTCGAGTTGGTTCCAACGGAGACCGAGAGCGCCCGGTTTTTCCTGCCCGAAAACGGCGGCGTTCTCTCCGATCCACGCTTTCACCTCATTATCGGAGATGGACGCAACTATCTCATGACGACGACGGAACGATATGACATCATCAGCTTCAACGCGATCCATCCGGCATTCAGCCCCTATCTCTACACGCAAGAATTTTACGAGCTTTGTCGATTGAGGTTGACGGACAAGGGAATCATCTGCGCCTGGATTCCAACAAACTCGGAGTACTTCCCGTCGCTTCTCCGGACGTTTCAGGAGGTCTTCCCTCACTGCTCGCTCTGGGTTGCCAATATCGGTCACCTGTCGCTCATCGGGACGCTCGGCCGCCAGGAGATAGATTTGGCCGACTGGATCGATCGAACGGCCGATCGAGGCATCAAAGAAAACCTCGGGGAAGTGCATCTCGATGACACAACTGCTCTAATCACACGATGCCTCATGACAGAGGAGGCAATCCGAGGCTTTTGGGAGCAGCGCGAGGCCCGTCTGAATACGGATAACCTGCCTTATGTGGAATTCGACACCACTGTGGACGAGAAGGCGGCGGCAGTGGCAACCTCCCGCCAGCTAGTCGCAGAGGTGGAATCGCCGTGGCCCCTCGTGAGAGTGGATGGAATGCAACTCGACGAGATAAACGCCGCCCATAACAGAATCGAGCGCTACGCAGAGGGATATCGCCTTTCGATGGCGGCTGCCATCGAGTCGGCTTCGGGACGTGTCAGCGAAGCGCTCCGGCTGCTGGCGGAAGCAATCGCGATGGCGCCTGAGAATGATCAGCTTCGTTATATGCGAGCGGCGATCCTCGCCGATCGCGGAACTGATCGGCTTGCCGTGCACAGACATCCCAACTTCGATCGGATCCGACTCGAGGAAATCGAAGCAGTCATCGCGGCCCACGAGAATCCCGGCGATGATGAGCCGCGAGTTCCCGAGCGCTACCTCAAACGGCTTCGCCTGGGCGCCGCGCGTTTGCATCTACGCTTCGGCGATATTTCCCGTGCAGAGCAACATCTTCTCAAGATGGCGCAGTCGGAGGCAGAGGTGCCTCTGGCCGAGGAAATGTTGGCCACCCTACCCGATCCGGATCGAGCAATCCCCTAGTTAGTATGAGCGCTTTCACGCGCCCATCGCACCACTTCAGAGCCATATCGTTTCTGCAGATAGCTAATCGTCTTTTCGAGCCGGCCGCGGCGCTGAAGCTTCTCATCGAAGAGTGACTTTTGCCGCACGCCGTGCTCCAGCCCCGATGCCCGAACCCCGAGAAGTCGAATACCTCTTCCCCTCCTCTCCACAACATCGAACAATTTGTATGACGTCTTCCGAATGATATCGGTGCGGTCGGTCGGTTCGCTCAAGGTCGTCTGCCGCGTGATGGTATGAAAGTCCGCAAATCGGACCTTGATCGCTATCGTGCGCGCCCGCACAGCGCCTTGCACGAGACGCCGCGCCACTTCTTCGCTTAGGGACGCCAACGCTCTTCGCATATCCTCGATGCTGCCAATATCCTGCGGGAATGTCCGCTCAGAACTGATGGATTTCGCCTCCCGCGCTGTCTCCACCGGCCGCTCGTCAATGCCGCGGGCTAGTTCGTACGCGACGTCCGCCCAGGCCCCCAATAGCCTTCGCAACTCGACGATTGGAGCCGCCCTCAGCATGCCAATAGTCCCGAGCCCAGCCGCCGTCAGTTTGGTTGCAGTCTTCGGCCCGACCCCCCAGAGCTTCCCGACTGGGAGCGGGGCAAGAAAATTATCAACCACCTCCGGCCGTATGACGACCAACCCATCGGGCTTGTCGTGGTCGGAGGCGAGCTTGGCCAAGAACTTGTTTGGCGCTACACCGACGGAAGCGGTCAACCGCACTTCGTTGCGAATCTGCGCCTTGATCTGCCTGGCGATACGTTCCCCTTGAGCGAAGTTATGCGCCCGCCCGGTGAGATCGAGGAATGCTTCGTCGATGGATATCTGCTCGATTCGATCTGAATGGCGTCCAAGAATTCCCATAACCGAGATCGATGCCGCGCGATACTTGGCGAAATTCGGCGAGAGAAAAATCCCTTGGGGACAGAGGCGCACGGCGCGTGCGGCCGGCATGGCAGAGTGAATGCCGAATCGTCGCGCCTCGTATGAGGCAGCGGCGACAACGCCTCGACCTTCAGGAGTCCCACCAACGATAACGGGTTGACCGCGCAGTTCTGGACGATCTCGCTGTTCAACAGCGGCGTAGAACGCGTCCATATCGACGTGGATGATGATGCGGCGTGGGTGCATAAGAGGTTTTCCGTCGACAGACTCCCACTTCAATCCACCGTCGATTTATCCTGCCCGAACATAGACGAGCTCGATTGAGTGCCGATGAGCAAGCTTAGCAACGCGCTCTGCTCTCCATCCATTTCCTTCGCCACACGAACACGCCCATGCTCAGCATCCCAATGAGCAACAGCGCCATGCCTATCGCCTTCGTGTTGAACCATCTGGGAGGGAGGGCGCCGGTGAACACATAAAATCCGGCGCGCGCCACACCGCCAATCATCAGACCATCCGCCGTCATATACTGCTGAACCGGCACGCTCAAAATCCTGGATTCGATTGGAACGTATCCTGTGAGACATGCTTTCGGCATCTTGAGATTGAGTGCCGTCAGGTAAGTGAGGCCAGCTTGCGCAGGATCACTGATCGCGGGACATTCGGGAATGCGGTCCTCCACCGAACCCGCAAACACGGGGATAAATCCTGGCGCTGCTACGCGGCGACCGGCCAAAATGTAGAGTCGGACCTTCGAAGAGGAATCATCGTTCGGACTCAAAAGCGCCGGACAGGCAAAGCCGGATGATTGGAAGTCGATTCTGAGCGGTGCTGTGATTCCCTGGGCATGATCCGCACACTTCAGGGCATGCTGAAAAGCATCGCACGCGGCGTGATACAACCGCTGACGCACCAATACGCTTCGTTGCAGCCATCTCAAAGCCGATTTTGTGATCGGGTCTTCCACGGAGTCATCGATCAACCGTACGCCCGCGATTTGTGGTCCCTTTCGATGCCCGTACAGCACTCGTGGCGGCACGCCCCGAGCGGCAACAGCAAGGCGAGGATTGTCATTGCAGCACTGGATGAAAGGACTTGACGCCAGTGGAATCCGGCGCGCAGAGGCGGCGAGGTTCAGCAGCAAGCCATATACCTCAGATCGACTGCATGTGGAAGTCTGTGCCTCGATCACCGGAAGCCCTAGCTCGTCGAGCACCGCATGCCAGATGCACCAGTGGGATTGCTCGTATGCCACACCCGTCGCAATATCAGATTCGAGAACCGATTGGAGCTCCATCGCTGCCTTATTGAGGTCAACCGCTTCCGAAAATCCACCGCGCTGGAGCGCGGCCAATAGTCGTTCCTCACCGCGAAGAGTGACGACCTCCGCTAACGGAGAAGATTCCTCTTCGTCGAAGAGACGCCATTGACACGATGATACAAGGTCAAAGGCCTTCGTGAGTTCATCGCCTGGAGCATATCCCCCGAGGTCGTTGTTCACCGCTGTCGTTTCAATACCGTTGAGTATCTGCCTCAATCGATTGACCCAATATCGCCTATTGGGCCCGCCTCCGTCGGCCGCTTTAAGAACGGAGATAGCAAATTCCTCTGCCGCGCCTAAACGCCGAGGGTCTCCGCCTGATATTTCCCTCAAGGCATCGCAAACCGAACCCTCGCTATCCGAAAGCGAGTACCACGCAGCCACACAATGCCAACCGTCGTTCTTCATTCTGCGAAGCGCGTCCGACGCTTCGACCGCTGAGCAATCGTGATCGGACAACCACTTTTTCAACGCAGCGGCCTCGGTCGGTGAAAACATCACGACGCTGGCAGGAGAAAGGCAAACCCCCGTTTCTTCGTCAAGGTAACGTCGTCGATCCTCTGGGCGCTTCACGTTTGCTTTTCGATGCACCACACAGGGCCGCGCAAGCGCGCGAAGTTCGTGGAACAATTCTTGGGATGCCGGCTCAACGTGTATGGCATCAGGCACGGGAAATAGCCAGACAAAACCTTCAGCATCGCTGCAGTAGCTTATGGAGGCTACGAGGGATGCATCCCCGCCATGAGACCAAAATAGGACGTTCGCCTGGGATGTTCGGAAATCACCGGCTGCGACAACGATATTTCCTATCGCATGTCCTGTGCCACCGAAGGCAAGAATGCCGACGAGGACTAGTATTGATCTCCGGAGAGTTCCCATATCGCTCCCCCTCTCTCGAGCGAAGGCCGGCACGGGAACTCAAGTGCAATCTCAGATAGAACGCCGGCACCGTCCTGCTGAGAAGCTTCCTTCGTTGCTGGGGTCAGGCGTCCTCCATTTCCGTCGGGTTTTGACGACAATTATTGGCAAGAATACGCGCTCTGCCATGGATAAACCGAATGTTCCCTCCTCACGACATACGGGCTGCCCCGCTCGTTGGCCCTATTGCGCCTTGGTGGATTGGCACGGGATACTCTGAGGCTTCGAACAGCTAGATGCCGGCGTTGGACGTTTTTACAGCGAACGACTCATCGGTCGGTGAGTCCTTTTCGGATTGTTTCCAGCCATCGTTTCATATCGTCTTTTCGGAGTGGTTCGGCGGGATGGCCGGAGCCCGTGCGGGAGGATACAATGGCATGAGAAGCGGCATCGAATTCGATGTCCGAAGCGAGAAGAGCCCGCGTGAGGATATCCTCGAATTCCTGCCTTCCGACGAGACGGTGAGGGTCGAACAATAGACCGCCATGCATAGAGCCGGTATCGATGATGCCCGCTTGGCGAAGGCGAGACGCCGCTTCGCTCTGCTCCGGCTTGATGTCGGCGAAATCGAACCCCCGCTCTAGTTCCGGCAGGATTTCGTCGAGTTGGGTGCACAGAGCTTCGGCCATCTCCGCACGGTTCGCGAACTCCGAAGGCGGCGCAGTTGAGGGGAACTCGAACATAAACTGCTGTTGGATATGCGCGTTTTCTGGAATATGACCGCAGCCGTGACGGCAGGCGCAGCGAGGCGGTGTGAGCCCGCGCATCGGCATCTCGCGAAGGACCTGCCGGAAAAGTTGGTAGGGCCGAGAGTTCCATATCTCGCGGAATGGAGCTTCGTCCAAAGACCCCAGCGCGTTCTGGCACGTGCAGCAGCCGTGCACGACCCCTTCGACGTCGATGACAGTGAAGATGTGCCCAATGAAGCACGCCATATCGGCGTACGGCCAAGACTGAGAGCGAGACATCTCGACGGGGCGAATGCTGTCAGTGGTGAAGTCGATGCCGGCCGCGTTCGCCAACTCGCGAGCCTTTGCCAGGTCAGACCGAACGGCTTCCCAGTCATCGTCGCTCAATGCCAAATCGGTCGAGTCGAACGGGACTGGGCGCATGCCGCCGACGAAAATCCCGGTGGCGCCGTGGTCGATTGCGTCCTGTACGAAGTCGAGCAGTTCGCGGAAATTCCACTGGGAGAGCACCATGCTCACCAGCAGGTTTGGCTTGTCATGCTCTCGTTTGGAGAGGTGCTTCATGAGCTGCAGGATTCGCGCCCGATCTTCCGGCGGACCGCCGTGGATCTTCGTGTAGGTTTCCGGTGTTCCAGAGTCGATGGAGATGCTCAGTTGCCGAAGATTCCACTCGCACAGTTCATCGGCCAGCTCTTCGGTAAGCCGGCCCGCGTTGGTCGTTATGATCGAACCCATGCCAAGGTCGCCGATGAGCTTGAGGATCTCTTTTGCCTTCGGATGGACGAGCGGTTCGCCCCGGCCGGCGAGCCAAACTTCTTCTGTGCCAAGAGCGGCCATGTCGTGCAAGAGGCTGTGGACACGATCGAAGGGCATGTGACGCGCCGGCGTTGGTTTCACGAGGCGCTCGCTATGGTCCCAACACATGATACAACGGTGATTGCACCCAGTCGTGGGTTCGAGGAGAAGGCGCCGCGGCCCGCGTGTTGGTTCTTGGAGATGCATCCGCCGCGCGCGGGAGAGCTGGATGCGCCGCAGGAGCGACGGAGCAATCGCACCGACGACGCTACGAGCAGCGGTCTTCATTGCCATCTTGACGCGAGAGGAGACGCTCATAGCTCCCTCACCATCAGAAGCTCACCTCAAGGCCATCGGTGGCGACGACGATCTCACCCTCGAAACCGCCGGCTCGAATTCGATGAGGAAGCTCTCCCTCGACCGATTCGAGAGATTCGATAACGTGGGTAACGACGAGGCGGGCGATCTCTGAGCCGCCCAACGCTTCGCCTAACGCCTCCGGCTCGAAGTGCGCTATTTCGACAACAGCAAGATCGCAGCCGGCCCCGTGCTTTGCCGCCTCCTGCGGTGAGTCGATATCGCCGGAAATGTAAATGCGCTTGCCATCGGCGCTAATGCGATAGGAGAACGCCTGACTCTCTGCACGCGCTCTGTTCCTGCGTCGGCGCTCTTCGCCGGGTTCGAGGTGATGGCTCGGGACTGCCTCAACCATGATCCCATCTGCCTCGTACGAAAAGCCCTCCGCCACGGGATGAAGTTCGAGGTCAAACTCGGCCTGGGGATAGAGGTAGACGAAATGCAAATAATCCCGGAGGCCGTCGAGAGAGCGGTCGGGGACGTAGAGGGGAAGCATTTTCGTCCGCTTGTTAAGCTGAATGGATTGGATGAGTGGCGCGAGTCCGCCGACGTGATCGGCGTGCGTGTGGGTGAGGAAGATCGCCTGAAGCGCGTCGGCGTCTATGTCCAGGACGGCGAACTGATGGGCGATACCGGCCCCGGTGTCGAAAAGGTACAGCTCTTCCCCGCGCCAGAGCCCAATCGCCGTGGTATGCGGCCGCCGTTTCGTGGGATAGCCGGCGGCCGAGCCGAAGATGGTGAGATGATTGGGCATAGGTGTGTTCTTCGGTAATATTCGATAAAGGACCTGCGAAGGACACCACCGGGCGTTCCGCGTCAGCTCGCCGGCGTCGTCGCGTGAGGCATCTTCGCGTAGTCGTTGATGGTCGTGACGGTGAACTCCTCTCCCTCTCTGCGACTGGAGAGGGCGAGGAGCAGCGCGCGGGCCGTGTCGAGCGAGGTGAGGCAAGGGATGTTGAGCTCGACGGATGCGCGGCGGATGCGCGCCCCTTCCCGTTCGGGATTGCGCTCTGGCGAAAGCGTGTTGACGACGAGGTCGATCTCACCGGAACGAATGAGATCAATGATATTGGGGCCGCCCTCACTGATCTTCTTCACCGGGGTTGCGGAGACGCCCATGTTTTCGAGATATTTGTGCGTGCCTCCGGTCGCATAGATACGGAAGCCAAGGCCGGCGAACTCCCGTATCAGATCACCGGCCTCGTCCTTGTCGCGGTCGGCGATAGTCGCGATGAGTGTGCCACCGGTGGGAATCTCGACGCCTGAAGCGATCATCGCCTTGTAGAGCGCCTTCGAGTAGTCCGGATCGACCCCCATGATTTCACCCGTAGACTTCATCTCGGGGCCGAGGTTGATATCCACTTCGGTAAGCTTGGAGAAGGAAAAGACCGGGGCCTTGACCGCGTAGTAGGGCCGAGCGGGAAAAAGCCCGGGCTCATATCCGAGGTCGCGAAGTTTCTGGCCGAGCATACATTTAGTGGCGACGTTGACCATGGAGATCCCAGTGATCTTAGAGAGGTAGGGCACCGTGCGGCTCGCTCTCGGATTGACTTCCAGAACGTAGATGCCGCCGTTGGAATCGAGGACGAACTGGATGTTCATAAGTCCCTTGACCTTGAGGGAACGAGCGAGACGGGTGGCGTAATCGACGACGGTTTGCTGAATCTCCTCGCTCAGATTGACGGGCGGACAGACCGCCATCGAGTCCCCCGAGTGAACGCCGGCGCGCTCGATGTGCTCCATGATGGCTGGAATGAGCACATCCTCACCATCGCAGATCAGATCGACCTCAAGTTCGGTGCCAACCACATAGTTGTCGACCAGTATGGGGTGTCGAGGCGAAACATCGGTGGCGAGGTGCATGTATGAGAGAAGTTCTTCTTCGGAATACACGATCTCCATCGCCCGTCCACCGAGCACGTAGGATGGACGAACGAGAACCGGATAGCCGATGTCGCGAGCAACTTCGACGGCCTCCTCCACCGATGTGACGCCCTGGCCAGCCGGTTTGGGGATGTCCACCTGCCGCAGAAGCCGCTCGAAGCGGTCGCGGTCCTCTGCTATGTCGATCCCCTCGAACTGTGTGCCGAGGATCGGCACGCCGTTCTCCTGAAAGATGCCGGCGAGGTTGATGGCCGTCTGACCTCCGAATTGAACGACCACGCCCGCGGGCTTCTCGCGTCGGATGATATGGAGGCAATCCTCCTCGGTGATCGGTTCGAAGTAGAGCTTGTCGGATGTATCGAAGTCGGTTGAAACCGTTTCCGGGTTGTTATTGATGATGATGGACTGATAGCCCTCTTCGTGGAGCGCCCAGACCGCATGCACCGTACAGTAATCGAACTCGATCCCCTGCCCGATACGGATGGGACCAGCGCCAATGACGATCACGCGAGGCTTCTCCCCCACCTCGACTTCGCAATCGGTCTCGTAGCTGGAGTAGTAGTAGGGCGTGACCGCTTCGAACTCGGCGGCGCACGTGTCTACCATCTTATATGGCGGGACGAGTTTCATGCCTATGCGCCGGCCGCGCAGCTCCGCCTCGGATATGCGCAGGATATCGGCGAGCTCGTGGTCGGAGAAGCCGAATCGCTTGATCTTTACAAGCAGCTCGTCGGTCATGCCGCCTGCCCCCGCCGCGCGAATCTCGTCTTCGAGGTCTATGATGTTCTTGATCTTCTCCAGGAACCATCGGTCGATCCGGGAGAGGTCATGCACCTCCTCGACCATGTACCCCCGGCGAAATGCCTCGGCGACGGCGAAGAGACGCTCATCGGTGGCATGGCGGAGACACTCTTCGATCTGCATCTCGCTCCATTGAGAGACCTCGCGGGAGCGAAGTCCATAGGCTCCGATCTCCAGCGAGCGAATGCCCTTGAGGAGCGCCGCCTCGAAGGTGCGGTCGATCGCCATAACCTCGCCGGTGGCCTTCATCTGAGTTCCCACGCGGCGGTCGGCAAGATGGAATTTGTCGAACGGCCACCGGGGGATCTTCGCCACAATGTAGTCGATGGTCGGTTCGAAGCAGGCCAGCGTCTTCTCCGTGACGGCGTTCGGAATCTCGTCCAGCGTGAGCCCCACCGCGATCTTCGATGCCACTCGGGCGATGGGATATCCCGTCGCCTTCGAGGCCAGGGCCGACGAGCGACTGACGCGCGGGTTCACTTCGATGACGAAATAATCGAAAGTGTCGGGACTCAGAGCAAACTGAACGTTACATCCCCCCTCGATGCCAAGGGCCCGGATGATCTTGAGCGAGGCGGTTCGAAGCATCTGATACTCTTGGTCGCCGAGAGTCTGTGCCGGAGCGACGACGATCGAGTCGCCCGTATGGACGCCCATCGGATCGAAGTTCTCGATCGAGCAGACCGTGATGCACGTGTTGGCGGCGTCGCGCATCACCTCATACTCGATCTCTTTCCAGCCGATGACACAGCGCTCGAGCATGATCTGATGGATCATGCTCATCTTCAGCCCACGGCCGCAGATCTCTCGAAGCTCTGCCTCATCCCAGGCAATGCCGCCCCCCGTTCCGCCGAGAGTGTAGGCCGGACGAACGATGGCGGGGAAGCCGATCGTGCGGGCAAATTCGACCGCTTCCTCGACCGTATGGACGATGGCGGATTCGGGAACGGGTTCCCCGATAGAGCGCATCGTCTCCCGGAAGCGGTCTCGATCCTCGGCCTTCTCGATGGCATCCAGCGACGTGCCCAAGAGGTCCACGTCGAACTTGTCGAGGACCCCCGCGCGGGCGAGCTGAGTGGCAAGGTTGAGACCGGTCTGACCACCAAGAGTGCCAAGGATACCCTGAGGCCGCTCTTGCTCGATGATGCGGGCCGCGAACTCCAACGTGAGGGGCTCGACGTAGATCCGTTCGGCCATATTCGTATCGGTCATAATAGTGGCCGGATTCGAATTGATGAGGACGACTTCGATCCCCTCTTCATGCAAAGCCTTACACGCCTGCGTCCCCGCGTAGTCGAACTCCGCCGCCTGGCCGATCACGATCGGGCCGGAGCCGATGACCATCACCTTCTTGAGATCCTCACGCCTTGGCAATTCTGTCTCCTTAGATCGTTCTTTCGAGCATCCCTACAACCCGATCACCACACCTCCGGCATAATCTCCGCCCATCGCTTCGGCTCTCGAATTCGGCCCACGAACTGCTTGAAGATGCCACGGCTGTCGAGGGGACCGGGGCTGGCTTCTGCGTGGTACTGAATCGAGAACGCGCGAAGCTCCTCGTGGTCCAGCCCCTCGACGGTGTCGTCGTTGAGGTTCATCTGGGTAATCTTCGCGCCGCTGCCTTCGAGCGTCGCCGGGTCAACGGCATAACCATGGTTCTGAGACGTAATTTTGACACGGCCGGTAGCGAAGTCTTTCACCGGATGATTTCCCCCGCGGTGGCCGAACTTGAGCTTGAATGTCTTCCCCCCAAGCGCATAGGCGAGCATCTGGTTGCCGAGGCAGATGCCGAAAATCGGCGCCTTCCCAAGCAGCCCTTTCACGCAGTCCACAGCATAGCCAAGTCGCTCCGGATCGCCGGGACCTGGGGAGAGGAGCACTCCGTCGGGATTCTCTTCGAGCACCTGATCGGCCGTCGCTTTGCAGGGCAATACGATACAGCGGCAACCGAGGTCATACAGATTCCGCAAAATGCTTTCGCGGATGCCGTAGTCGAGACAGACGATCTTCAAACGATCTTCGAAATCCATCGGCGGCTGCGTTTCTCCATCACGCCCCCCCGGCTGCCACTCATAAGCCTTCGGAGTGCTGACCTGCTCGACGAGGTCGATCTCACCATAGCTTGGGCTTTCTTTGATCCGTCTCAGGAGCTCTTCGGGCGAGTCTTCGGTCGAAATGCCACCCATCATCACGCCGACCGTGCGAAGCCGACGCGTCAGAGCGCGGGTGTCCACTCCGGCGATGCCGACCACACCGTGCTCGCGCAGGAACTCCCCCAGCGAGCCTTCGGACCGGAAATTACTCGGCACCTGACACAACTCGCGCACGACGAGGCCCGCAGCCTGACAGCGCTTGGATTCGAAATCTTCAGCGTTCGTGCCATAGTTTCCGATCAGTGGATACGTAAACGTCAGAATCTGCCCCCGGAACGAGGGATCGGTGAGGCACTGTTGATAGCCGACCATCGCGGTGTCGAAGACGACTTCGCCAAGCGTCCGGCCGGGTTTGCCGATACTCTCGCCCTCGAAGAGCGTCCCATCTTCCAACATGAGGATTGCTTTCACTCATTCACTCCTGGAGAAACGACTCGTCCGTCTCTCATCACGATACGTCCGTCGACAATGGTCATCACGGGCTTGCCTCTGAGTCGCCTTCCAGCGAACGGGCAATTGCGCCCCTTCGAATAGAACTGATCCGGGTCCACCACCCAGACATGATTGGGGTCGAACACGGTGACATTGGCCAGCGCGCCCCGCCGCAGGTGAGACTCCCGAACCCCAAGCACCCCGGCTGGGCCCACAGTCAGGGCCTGAAAAAGGGCCTCTGGCGAAACGCTCTCTTCTCGAACGAGATAGGTCCACAGCACGCCGAGTGTCGTTTCGAGCCCGATGACGCCGGGGGGCGCGTCCTCATAGGGCCACGCTTTCTCCTCAGGGGCGTGTGGCGCATGGTCGCTGCCGATCACGGTAAGAACATCGCCCGCCACCGCACTCCTGAGGGCGGCCCGGTCGGTCGGGGATGCGAGCGGCGGATTCATCTTGAAATCGGCGTCCTTGCTTGGCACATCATCCCTCGTGAGAGCTAAGTGGTGCGGTGTTGCCTCCCCCGTGATGCGCAATCCCTTTGACCGCGCGCGGGCGATCAACTCCGCCTCTTCCGCAAGGCTGACGTGAGAGAAATGCACGGGATAGTCGAACTCAGCGGAGAGGCCGATATCCCGTTCCATCATCTCCGGTCCATCCACGTGGAGGGTCAGCGGAATGCCGGCGTCCTTGGCCGCAACGAGAGCATGGCGCATGACTTCGGGATCGGCCACCGAGAAGCCGTCATCGCTGGCGGCCGCCGCGCCGGCTGCCCGAAGCGCGTCCAGATCGGTAAGCTCGCTTCCCCGCTGGCCGAGAGTGATGGCGCACTTCGGGAGCACGCCAACCACCGCGTCCCGCCGAGCGATGTCGATCACATTGGCCAAACGTTCTGAGGAATCACATGGCGGTGAGGTATTCGGTTCGCACGCGACCGCCGTAAAACCGCCCGCGGCCGCCGCCCTCGTCCCAGAGGCTATAGTCTCTTTGTGCTCGCCTCCCGGCTCTCGAAGGTGGACATGAATATCCATGAGACCGGCAAGGACCCACAGCCCTCTGGCATCGATGACCTCGGCGTCGAGCGGCTCGATTACTTCTTCGATCCGTTCGATTTTACCACCCTGGATAAGCAGATCGGATGCGCCATTCAATCCTGAAGTGGGGTCGAAGAGACGACCGCCTTGTATCAGCAGGCTATTCATTCTTTCTCTCTGGATTTCACCGGCGATACGATCTCGTGCTCGCAGTAAGCGCAAGCGACGATATCGGGCGCATGCTTCACGAAGAGCCACTTCGGCTGCAGGTACGGCTCGTGATTCGTGACACAGTTTGAGTTCGGACACGGAACATCGGCGATCTTGCGGAAGTCCACTTCGCGGCGCGGCGCGGGTCGGTAATCACCCTTTCTCGACGGCTTGACCCGAACCGGCCGCCTTCCGAGCAGCGCGGCGAGCAGCGCCATTCGCACGGGCAGTCCATAGGCCGCCTGCCGGAAGTAGACGGCGCGCGGGTCGAGATCGAGTTCGTAAGCAAGCTCGTCGACTCTGGGGAGTGGATGCATCACGAGAGCATCGGAGCGCGCCCGAGAGAGCATCTTCTGCGTAATGGCATAGCCGCGTTTCGCCTCGCGATATGCCTTCTCCGATGGAAAGCGCTCCTTCTGCACACGAGTGATATAGACCGCATCAAACGTGGTCAATAACTCGGTCGCAAGGGCTTTCTGTCGCCCACCCCTGCGGCTCAAAGATTGCGGGTCTGTAACAACATCGCCGAGGCTATGGTAGTGCGCCGGTTGGCAGTTGAACTCTTCTTGGAGCCGATCAGTGAGATGCTGTGGCATCTCGAGGCCCGGAGGAGACACGAACGTAATATTCGCCCCAAAACGGGCCAGCCCGAAGGCGAACGAATGCACCGTGCGCCCATACCTCAAGTCGCCGACCAGGGCCACATTGAGATCTCTGAGTTGCCCCTTCTCTCTTCGAATCGTGTAGAGATCCAAGAGGGTCTGAGTTGGATGCTCGTGCGCGCCATCGCCGGCATTGATGACGGGAACCGACGCGTAGTCCGCCGCAACCCGGGCGCTTCCTTCGAGAGGATGGCGCAAGACGACAGCATCGGAATAGGACTCGATGATCCGCACCGTGTCGGCGATAGTCTCACCTTTGGCGGCTGAGGTCATACGAGCATCCGCAACGCTGATCACATCGCCGCCCAGACGCGCCATGGCCGCCTCGAACGAGAGGCGAGTTCGCGTGCTTGGCTCGTGAAACAGCGTGCAGAGAATCGCGCCGTCAGCGAT
>Ga0180438_10003498_pt1 | contig 23739 bp, 21 predicted proteins | sample SS_ome_12_FD_132455 | JGI IMG/M metagenome (GOLD analysis project Ga0180438, IMG submission 132455) | Hypersaline lake sediment archaeal communities from the Salton Sea, California, USA - SS_3_D_2 metaG | ecosystem: Environmental > Aquatic > Non-marine Saline and Alkaline > Hypersaline >...
CATTCCTCTGGGATGATGGCGAATCCGTTGGCCTTGACCATCGAACTCAAGATTCCCAATCCCTGTCCACCGGTAAGATAGGCACGGTATTCACCTTCAGATTCTTCGACGCGAACCCTCAGAAAGTGACGGCGGCCGTCCTTTTGCCTCACCTCATCCATCAACATGGCCTCGACGGTGGGCCGCTCCAAATCCATTCTGCCCAGCATCTTTAAGATAGCCGGGCGAACGAACATCTCGAAGGAGACCATCGCCGAGACCGGATTGCCGGGCAGGCCCAGCAGAGGCACAGCACTGCCGGCTTCTATTGCGCGTCGAGTCGCATCCTCAAGCGTGGGAGATGTCCTCTGGTCATCACGCATATACTCGACATTTTTCCAGTCTGACACCACGAACCCCCGAATCCCCATTCCTCTCTCAGCACATCCCACAACAGCCACCGGTTGGCTGAACAGGGAGTGCCGTCGATCGCGTGATAGCCCGCCATTCGATAGATCACAGGCAAAGGTTTTCGCCGTTCCACCTTCAAGCCGCGTTCGGCCAGTTGAAAGCCAGACAGGCTTCATACGCCGACTCCAGGAGGCCAGGCCCCAGAGCGCGATGCACCAATACCACCAGGGTCAGCAGCTGATCGCGCTCGCTCCAAATACATCCGCGCCAATTCAACGATATTGGCTTCATCATCCACGACCAGGATTGTCTCTCCTGCCATAATTCACTTCCGCCCGCCATTGTATCCAGATTGTCTCCAAAAGGCAAGATCTGCCGTAGGCTCCCGCGCACAATTGACATCTCCGTTGCCGTAGGCTATACTTATCCATGCCAGAAGACACAGGGCTGTCTCAGTTCTTCATTGCCACTGAGAGCGGCGTGATTGCCTCCCTGTGCAATCTGGGCCGATGAACACATACACCCAACAAGCATAGGAGGGAGAAGCATGTCTATTAAGCTGACCTGGTATGGACACGCCACTTTCGCCCTGGACATTGGTGATTCACATATCCTGGTAGATCCATTCATCACCGGCAACCCCTTCGCCCCCGTCACGGCCGATGCGGCTGAAGCAGACTACATCCTAGTCACCCACGGCCACGGCGATCACGTCGGCGACACAGTCGCGATCTCCCAACGCAGCGGTGCGCTGGTCATCTCCAACTTTGAGATCTGCAATTGGCTTCAAGCCCAAGGGGTGCCCAATATTCACCCTCAACACATCGGCGGGGGGTTTCACCATCTTTTCGGATACCTCAAGTTTACCATCGCCCATCATGGTTCCGCCCTGCCCGATGGCTCCTACGGCGGAAACCCCTGCGGCCTGTTGCTGACCGCCGAGGATAAGAAGATCTACTTGGCTGGCGACACTGGACTCTTTTACAGCATGCAACTCATCGGCGAGGAAGGAGTCGATCTGGCCGTCCTACCCATCGGGGACAATTTCACTATGGGGCCAGACGACGCACTGCGTGCAGTTAAGTTGATCGAGCCCCGCGTCGTCATCCCTATCCACTACAACACGTTCGACGTCATCAAGCAGGACCCACAGGCCTGGGCCGAGCGGGTACGGGCCGAAACAGCCACCAAACCGGTCGTGCTTGAACCTGGCGAGAGCTACGAATTATAGTTCATCACCACACACAACCGCCCAGAGAGGTAGGCAAGGCCATCGAGACGCGTGTCACCTTGCCTACCTCAAACGTGCTTATCATTCTAGGAACAGTTCACACAATGGATGCCGACACCATTTACCGATCGACATCCTAGCCGCCGGACAGAAGTTGGAACGGGAGATTCGTGAACTCATCGAACAGCAGGAAATAGATGACAAAGAACCTTAACCCAAGGAGCCACTCGATGAAACGGTTGCACTGGTACGATTACATCACGGTTAATATCTACTGGCTAGGACTGACAACTGTGTCACAGAGCAACGCACTTATCATCCCCCTGCTAGTGCAAAGATTCGTTGGCCCTGAGCAGCAGGGCACCGCGTTCGGAAGCTTACGCCTTTACACTTTGATGGTCGCCCTGCTAGTACAAGCCTTGATGGGCATGCTTTCGGACCACAGTACCATTCGATGGGGACGAAGACGACCATTTATCCTCGTGGGCACATTGCTGAATATGGCGTGTTTGATCATCATCGGTGCATCTCCCGGCTACTGGTTCTTGTTCGGGGCAGCAGTACTCTCGCAGATCGCCTCCAATATCGCGCATGCAGCAGAACAAGGACTGATTCCAGACTTGGTCCCGGAAAATCGACGTGGCCTGTTCTCGGGTGTGAAGTCAGTCATGGAGCTTGTGCCAGTGATCATCGTTGCTCTGACTATCGGCAAACTGATTGCAGAAGGCCTCATGTGGGCCGGTATCCTGGTGACAGTCGGAATCCTATTCTTAAGCATGGCCATCACTATGTTTGTGCGTGAAGAGCCACTGGGTACTCAACCAGGTCAGATTGACTGGAAACCGTTTGGCAGGCTTGTGGCAATGACACTGACTTTTCTAGTCGTCATTCTGGGAGTAGGGGGGATTGTCAACTGGATAGGCAAGCTGCTCGGCGGCGTGACTTCACTGCCGGTTCTCCTGGGCACAATGGGGATTATTGGCCTGTTGGCGATGGTTGCTTCCGTTGTCGTAGGCGTATGGCTCAGCGTACGCATCAGCATTGGCAGGGAGGAGGCACGCCGTTACCCCTCGTTTGCCTGGTGGGTGGTAAACCGGCTAGCCTTTCTTATTGGAACCGCCAACCTATCAGGGTTCGCAGTCTATTTTCTACAAGCTCGGTTGGGTCTTGGAGGCGAGGCGGCTGCTGGGCCTGCCTCCCAGTTGATGATGGTCGTTGGTATCCTGATTCTGCTGTGTGCGCTTCCAAGTGGATGGATTGCTGATCGCATTGGGCGCAGGCGACTGGTAGCATTCAGCGGGATTATGGCAGCATTGGGGACATGCGTACTCCTGATATCACCCAACATGACCACGATATACATAGGCGGATCTATCATTGGAGCCGCTACCGGGATGTTCTTTACGACAAACTGGGCACTGGGGACAGATCTGGTTCCTCGAGAAGAAGCCGGACGCTATCTTGGGATATCCAACCTAGCTGGCGCGGGCGCCGGTGCAGTGGGAGCTTATATAGGAGGCCCTATAGCTGACTACTTCACCGTGAACACACCTCAGTCACCCGGCGTTGGATATGTACTCATCTTTGGCATCTACGCAGGTCTTTTTCTCCTCTCAGCCATCGTCCTAACTCGAGTACAGGAGACTTGGACGGCGACTTCAAAATAGCAAGTCTTGTTCTATCACAGCTAATTTGGTTCTATCCATGTCTGTTCATAATAGTATAAATGTAGTCGTAGTAGTAGGGAAGTGGAAAGAGGGGAAAGATTGAGGCTGGGGGGAGTGTATCCCCAGATGTGCCGGAAAGCCACTCATGAATCCTGCGTATATGGGGATTGGGCCTTGATTGATAATCCACGCTTGATGTGGATAGATTTGGATAAGTGAACTAGCTAAGAGGTATCTGTCTACTTGATCAATTGTCTCAGTAGAGGTCTGCTGGGCCCAAGACACTGCCTGCAACAAGGTTATCCCCAACTCATGGATGTTATCCACAAAAAAACACAAGTTATCCACAGCCATGATGGCTGGGCCTGCATTGTAAGCCTTCGTCCCCCCAAGATGTGCTGTTCGCAGGGTTGCAGGGGCTAGAACTGGGGGTTGTGGATATTCCCTGGGGACTGTGGAGAGCGAGCGAAAATCACCTGCCGTTGCTATAGAGATGCTGACGCAGCGTGATAACCTCGCGGCGGATATCTGCGTCCTCTTCTATCAAGTCAGCGATACGCTCACAGCCATAGAGGACCGTTGTATGGTCGCGCCCTCCTAGAAGGGCGCCTATCTGGGGCAAAGATTCCCCAATCTCCTGGCGGATCAAGTACATCGCGATTTGTCGTGGGCGTGCCACAGCCCTGCTCCGCCCCCGTCCTCGGAGTGCAGTGACCTCAATGCCGAAATGGAGGGCCACCTCGTTGACGATCTGATCCGGAGTCAGTTTGCTGCGCTGGGGAAGTAGGTTACTCAGGGCAGTCTCGGCGATCTCAGGTTTCATAGGTTGATTGGTGAGCTTGGCCATGGCCAATACCTGGTTAAGCGCACCCTCGAGTTCGCGGATGTTGCTCTGGATCCGGCTAGCGATGAGATAGAGGATTTCATCAGGCACTGACACACCATAGGGAGCGGACTTGAACCGCAAGATGGCGATGCGTGTCTCCAAATCGGGGGCCTGGATGTCAGTTATCAATCCCCACTCGAAGCGGGAACACAATCGTTCCTCCAATGTGCTCATTGCCTTCGGTGGGCGGTCTGAAGAGACGACGATCTGCTTACCCGTGCCGTGTAGGGTATTGAATGTATGGAAGAATTCCTCTTGAGTGCTTTCCTTGCCGGCGATGAACTGGATGTCGTCCACGAGCAAGATATCGACAGTGCGATACTTCTCGCGAAAGGCATCGGTTGTATGGGAACGGATAGCCTCGATGAGGTCGTTGGTGAATTCCTCGGACGAGATGTAGAGCACATGCAATCCCTGGGCGTAGCAGACGTGGCCGATGGCATGAAGGAGATGTGTCTTGCCCAACCCAACCCCACCGTAGACGAAAAGCGGGTTGTAGGCGCCAGCAGGGTTTTCGGTGACGGCCATAGAGGCGGCGTGGGCCAGCCGGTTAGCCGGCCCCACCACAAAGTTGTCGAAAGTGTAACGTGGATTCAGGTTCGCCGGAGGGAAAGCTGGGGGAGGGGAGGCCAGGTCTGGCGTTGCAGGTGGTTCTTGGGAAAGTGAGCTAAGCAGCGAGACGTCGTCTTGCTGTCCGACGTTGTCAACCGACACGACAAACCTGACGTCAACCGTTCTCCCAACCAGGCGTGCGAGGGTGCGCCTGATCGTGGCAAGCAGTCGGTTTTCCAGCCAGTCCTTGGCATAGCCACTCTTGACCCCAATGACAAAGACATCGTCTTCGTGCTTCAGCAATCTGGAGCCACGCAGCCAGGTGTCGAAGGTGGCCTGAGTCATTTGTAGTTGGAGCTCGCCGAGAGCGGCAGGCCAGACTTGCTCGGGTTTCATGGTGGATGCAAATAGATGCGCTAATCGAGATTGTTTGACGACAAGAAGCTACACGGGGTAACGAGATCAATCTCGCAACCGGTGTGGGGTGCAGCTCTGGTCTTGCCGGCCCAGGTGGCCGATGGGGGAACCGCCCCATTCACCTATCGATCTACAGCCCGCTGAAGCGAGCACATTCTATCAAAAGGGCGCAACTTTGGCAACCATTCTGGCAGCGGTGAGCTTAAAAGCAGCAGCATTTTAAGATAAGTTATGGAGAGTTCATTTGCCATTGGTAGAGTCCTGTGTCTCACCCACAGTTCCGGCATGCGAGAGTGATGACCCCAAGATGTGGGGGGGAATGGTTCGAAGGAGGTGATTAGTTAATTGTGCACTGTGCTTGGTGGTCGCTCAGCATGAAGGTAAGAATTGGCAAAGCGTGCCAAATCTGCGCTAGCAACTCAGAACGCTAGACGCAGCGCCAAGCCGACCAAAAGACCCACCAGCCAGCCGCCGGCGATGTCTGAGGCGAAGTGAACTTGTAGGGCGATGCGAGCCAGCCCAACCAGCCCAGCCCAGAGTGGCAGCAGCGCAAAACCCCACAGGGGGGGGGAAATCGGGATCAGTAGGACGGCCAAACAAGCGGACCGGCATGCGTGTCCGGAGGGGAACGCATGCCGGTCAAACTGCGTGTAGAATCCCCATCCCTTTCCCGGTGGGCGCTGCCGACGGAAGGTCCATTTGAGGGCAGTGGTCACCGCGCCGGCGACGAGTGTCCCGATCAACACACGCCACCCGAATCCTCGCCAAGGGGCATTCCCCCAGATAAGTGCTGCCGTCGCGCCGAGTAACCAGAGTGGGCTGTCACCGCTGTGTGCAACGAGAAGAGCCAGCATGCGCAACAAGCGTGCCTCACGCGGGATGGCGAGGCATGTGGACAATTGTTGATCGAAAGTTATGAGTTGCTGTAGCGGAGGCATCTCCTACGAGGCGTTGGTGGCGCACGCTTCCAATTCAGCGCGGACGATATCCAATTGGAACGGTTTGTCCACGTCCATTCCCACCTCGGCATAGGGGAAAGGGATCGCTCGTCCACGTATATTGAGCACTTGGCTGATCCGTCGTTCGGCATCCGACAGAGATAGACGGCGGGTGAGAAGCCTCAGGAAAAGCCCCAGGCCAACCAACCGAGCCTGCTGCAATGGATGCTTGCGTGCCTCGGCCAGACTCTGCCACAGGTCTCGCTGTCCAATGGCGATAGTTGGGCGGATGAGTATGAGGTCACCACCAGCGAAATCTCCCTCGCGCAGATGGACATAGCTACGACGCGATTCGGGAAAGCGTCCCTCCATCACCGAGCGCTCGATGACGCTGTAGTATAGGTCATGATCGGTCTTGAAGCATTCTTCGATCAAGGCATCCACGATGGGGGCTGTGATAGTAGGTAGGTCAGAGGTACAAAGAAGTACTGCGTCCAGATCAGGATAGTGGCTCAGTGCATATTGGAGACCAGCTTCCGCATTGCCTATGATACCACCAGCATCAGGCACATGCTCGATGGGTACAGGGAATTGCGCGTCAGCGGTGGGATCAAGTGCGACGATGACAAAGTGTTTCACGTAGCGGGAAGCAGCCAGAGCGTCGACCACATGCGCAATCATCGGTTTACCGGCGATAGGGATTAGGGCCTTTGACTTGCCCTGGGTATACTCGGCCGACGGATCGTCCTCGCTGGGACTCCAACCGGCTGAGATGACGGCCACGACTTTCAGATCTCCGTTCATCTTGACTCCTATCTTCTGACTGCTATTCGTTCAAAGGCTGGATCGTGGGCTTCAGACCGAGTTTTACCAGCATGTCCTGGAGTTCATCGGTAGTGAGAGGACGGCCCTTTTCCGCCACAGCGACCAGGGCTGCTTCCATCATATTGGTGCCGAAGGAACGCCCCTCCAGGCGTGGCGTGGAGGTTACCAGGTAGCGCACCCCACGCTGACGAAAGGCCTCGACGTCGGCTGGAGTGGTCGTGTTGGTGGCGATGACCTTTCCGTCGAGGCGTTCGGGCATGTGGCGCTTGATGTAGAGGCAGTCACCGCTGATCACAGTGGCCCAGGCATACCAGTTGCCGAACTTGGGTACAATCTCTTCTTGCTTCTCGCCAGTGGGATAGAGGAACTCTAGCGGCAACCGACCGGCGATCGGGGCGATAATTCGAGCTATGAAGCGCAGTCTGCGCAGCGAGCGAATGGGGATGGGAATGCCCAAGGCAAATCCAAGGTCGCCGAAAATAATCTCATAGCCCGCCTCGTCGAAGGAAACAGCGCTGCCGTAGCGATCTACCCCAGCGGTGATGAGCACTCGCTTCGGCTGAACCTCATCTCCGATCTCCCGTTCGATGAACTGGGCGATGCCGCGCTCCAGGGTCAGTTTGAGGCCACCGCCGTCTACGACTGGCGTCTGCCTGACACCAGCAACCAGTTTCTGTGCATCGTAGAGAGGATAGTAACGACCGGCGACATTCAGACCCAGATCAATCCCTCCTACGCCAAGGGCATCCACTTTCCCATCTAGATCATTGTACAACTGGATGGCTTTCTCCACGTCACCGTCAGTACCGATGCGCTCGATGGTGATCTCTTCGCCGAGCAGTGTGATGGTGACCTTTTTATCTCGCGTAACACTCCCCAGGCTGACGCTGACGGCTCGCTTCATCGATTGGCCTCCTGGCTAGTTGGATATGGGCTCTTTGGGACTTTGCGTGGTCAGGGCGCTGGAGTCCCCAACTTGTTGGGGTATCCACGCGCAAAACCCGAACAAGTTCGGGCCTCCGACACGCTATCCCGCGAAATCCCAGAGACCCTGGATATGATGGCACCGGTCATGACGAAACCCGCCTGCATGGCGGGTGATGCGTGGGTGGGGTTTTTTGCTGGTGCTACTCATTCCTCTCCCCGCCATCCACATTTTATCAGGCCAGTGGGGTTGTGTCAAATGGGAAGTCAAAGCACGGGTAAGAACGGGTTCGACGGGAAAAAGGCGACGTTCTCGTCAAGCCTGTCAAAGTCCCCGCAATCACCAAGCTGCCCGCCAGTCTCCACCAGGAGATACTCGGGTTTGAGGCAGGTCGAAGCTCCAGCATCGCCAGCCCGGCGAGCGCTACCAGGCCCATTTCCACCGTACAGGTCCACCGACTTCCTCGGGCATCGCTCAGACGTCCAGCTAGCGGAGCTATTAGGGCCATAGTCAGCGGCAGCGGCAGGATCAGCATCCCGGCTGTCTGACTGCTCCATCCCTGGACCTGAATCAGAAAGACTGGCAGAGTCAGAAGCAATCCAAACAGGCAGAAAAACTGGGCAGCGATTACCACTGCGGCTGAAACGCTGTTTCCAAGGGTTCCCGAACGTGCCGAGCAGAATGGCAGCCAGTCTGGTCCAGGGGGAGACCGAAGCGCGGGGAATCACCGGAAAGGCGCTATTCCGGCGATCGCCCAGCGGAATCTCTTGGTCAAGCACGACCGTGGCATCCTTCTGCACCGGCACAGACTCGCCAGTGAGGGAGGCTTTGTCGATCTTCAGGTTTACTGCCTCCACCAGCCGCACATCGGCCGGGACGTAGTGACCAGCCTCCAGCTTGACCACGTCACCAGGCACGATCTCTCGAGCAGGCACTGTGCGAATGTGACCCGACCGGATCACCCGGGCCTCAGGAGCAGCCATCTTCTTGAGCGCGGCCAGTACTTCCTCGGCCTTTGACTCTTGTACTACTCCTAGCACGGCATTGAGCACTACGATGGCCATGATGGCGCTGGCGTCCAGGTACTCCCCCAGGAATAGGGAGATAATCGCCGATGCCAGTAGGATGATGACCAGGAAATTGTTGAATTGGCCCAGTAGCAAATGCCAGAAGGTTGGACGAGGGCGCTCCTGCAGCTCGTTGGGACCGTATTGCGCCAAACGAGCGCTGACCTCTTCGTCGCTCAGCCCTAGGGTCAAGTGCGTGCGCACTATGCCAACCAGGTCCTCAATCGGCCGGGCGTGAGCGTCCGGGTCATATACTTCCGTGGTTTCTCTGTCCATCGCTACTTTATCTGGGCGCGGGGTAGCTTGTCCAGGTCAATTTCCCCCTTGCAGGAAGGACAGACTCCGCCGGATTCCTGTACCTGTTTCACCGTGTAATCCAGGTAGCAATGCGGACAGATCACGAACTCCTCGGCCTCTTTTTTCTCGTCTTGCTTGCCCTGGGGTTTTTTCTTGCCCAGAAGCTTATCAAAGAGAGACATGGGAAAACCTCCTGTGAGTTCACCGAGGCGCCCCGCTAGGCTTCTCAATGTGTGAGAGCGGAGCAGGGCGCCTCGTAGATCAAGCGGACTACCAGCGTGCCGACTACATCAGGATGATGGCCACGATGGTGGCCGCCGCGACACCCGCGATGCAGGGCCAAAAGTTCTTGCGACACAGGTCAACAGCCGGTACCCCCGTGATGGCGGATACAGGCAACACCGCCCAAGGGACTACTACGCCACCACCAATCCAGATCATTGCGACCTGGCCCAGCGCGGCCAGGGTGGAGGTCTTTAGCCCAAGCGCCTGTCCCCAGGAAGCGGCAAGGGCGCCCATCAGCGGGAGATCGTTGAAGCCAGATCCATCCAGCCCAGTGATCCCTGCCAGGATGGTGTGCATAAAGCCAACGACCACCTTGCCCGTCGGGATGACGTTGGTCAGGGCCTTGATCAGGTCAATGATCAAGGGTTTGCCAGCACTGCCAAAGATGGCCTCGCTGTGCTCCGGCACACCCATCAGGTAGAAGCCAGCCACGATGAAGACGGGGGCAAAGACTTTCATGCCGAACATGAACCCTTCGCGCAGGCAATCGGTGGTTTGTTCTGCGCCTTCCCCAAACCCTTTCTCCCAGAAACAGAATAGTGCGAGAAGCACCAGAGAAGTCCCGCCCAACACCGCTGTGGCATCCCCCCCACGGATCTCCAGAAAGATGAGGATGATCACGTCGATCAGATAGGCCAGCGGTACCAGCCAGGATGCGACCTTTGCCATCTGAGAGTACTCGCGAGCCTCGGCGGCGGCTGTCTCTTCCTCGAACTTGAGATACTCGGTCTCGGTCACGGTGTGGGCCTGGATGTCCTTGCGCACTACGAGGAACCAGGCCATCACCAGAGCGACGATTGAGGCAACGATGTTGAGCGGGGTGCTGGCCGCCAGGATGTCACTGACCGGTACACCAGCGGCCTCAGCCGTCAGTTTTGGGGCGCCCTGGATCACATAGTCGGTGGCCAGGCAGACGCCGTGGCCAAAGAGGTTCATGGCCATAGCGATGGAGATGGCTGGCAACCCCACGGCGAGACCTGCCGGGAAGAGGATGGTGCCCACCAGGGCGGTGGCAGGCGAAGGCCAGATGAACAGGGCGGCAATGTACATTACCACGCCGATAATCCAGAAAGCCAGTGTGGGGCTGCGCATCAATCGCCGGGCTGGGCGCACCATCAGGTAGAGCGCCCCCGACCTTTCCAGCCCTTTGGCCAGGGACACGACGATGGAGATGATAAACACGATGTCCAGCAGGACGGCGCCAGATCGGAGCATGCCGTTGAAGATTGCCTGCAGGCCACCGAGGGGACTGCCCAAGAGGATCCAGCCCAGGATGAACATCCCGATCAGAGCGACGATCGAGGTGTCCTTTCGCAGGGCCAGGACGACAAAGATTAGAATCACGAACACGGCGTAGACCCAATGGGCGGCCGTAAGTTGAACTGCTTCTGCCATGGAAATATTCTCCTCTCTTCTTTGGGGCCACTGATAGTGTGTCCAGCGGCCAGGCTGTTTCTCATCAAACACTCCAACATGGGCGGGGCTGCCGCTTGACGGCGTAGGGGCACTGCATTACAATACCTCTACGTGAGGGGAGGGGGAGTTCACCCAAGTTGGGGCCATAAACTTCGACTCTCAGTTGATCATGCAAGCTCGCTGCAAACGGCCACGTTTGTCTTCTCGGGCGAGCACGATACAGTCCCGTGAGAGCGTATTGTGATCTGCTGTGTGAGTGGCTCCTTCTTCCCTCTCTCTTGAGATCCCGCTCAAGCAGGTGTATCCAGGTCGCGACCCTGGTTTCTCTGGTTCGTTGCGTTTCACCTCCTCGTGCATTCGACCGCTTGGGAGGATGTTACTGTACCTCCCGAGCGAAGAAACCCTCAAATCCTGCTTCCTGCACCCGCCGCTGGATAGCCTCGACGTCGGTGGTGTAGGTTTCTCGTTCCTTCATTCTCTCAAAGTAGACCGATCCCGAGAAGGTATACTTCTTGCTCATCCCCTCTTCGGTCTGCATTTGTTCTCGGACGAAGGCAATGGCATCGCCCACGGCCGTGGCGCGGGGGATAAGCACCAACTGTCTCTCAAGTGCCTGGCGCACGGCGTTGTGACCGGCCAGCGTGCCCGTGCAGATAGCCTCGGTGTGGCCCACCAGCAACCCAGCCTTCTCCCCTGCGCAGAACAGGTTGTTTAATCCCTCCACCCTCAAGTGATCGTCCCGGGGTGAAAGTGCCAGGTAGCGGATAGAGTTTCCCTTGCCTCCGGCGTAGGGGTCCTCGTACCGGGCATTCTTCATCCCTGGGATGCGCCGTAGTTCATCCAGGGGATAGAACGACGTCATGAGCTTTACGTGCCCGGTGTCCAGCAGGACCAGGTTCTCAGCGAAGGCAGGGAGGGCATATTGCTGGCACGCCTTGGCGGCTAGCTTCTCCTCGTGAACCAGTGCCTTGGGGATCGGCACCACGGCTACGCCAGTCCGTTCCATCTCATCCACGATGGCCGGATCCACCGAGTCCTTGTGCAGCTTGCAGGAGCCGCTCATAGCCCCAATGTTGCCGTCGGCCCTACGCCCCATCATCTCTTCGACACCAGCCCTGGCGGCGATGCTCACACGGCCGCCCCAACTGGGGCAACGGAGAACGCACATAGCGCAGCCGTTGCCGTATTTGCGGCAATTCCCCTGGGGACCCGCAGTGCCGGTAGCCTCCACAAAGGCATCAGCTTCCAGGCGATCCCCATTGTCCAGGACCACTGCCTCCAGGTGGCCATCCTTGGTCTCCGCGTCGCGAGCTCGGGCCATCAACCAAAGCTCTACGCCCTGTTCCAAGAGATAACGCCTCACGGTTGGCTCCATCAGAGCTACATCGTATAAGGTGGCGTGCTTATGGCCGGGGAACTCCATGTTCGTATGGCGGGCAACTTGGTCAGCGAGTTGGAAGAGATCCCCGCCAGCCATCGCGATCATCTCCTCCGCGGCAGTGAAGCGGCCATTGTTGCGTATAATGCCACCCACCAGGCCAGTGCCCAGCAGGCAGTCGGTCCTCTCTACCAAGATGACCTCTGCCCCGGCCTTCCTCGCCGAAAGGGCCGCTGCACATCCTGCCCATCCTCCGCCAATAACTACGATTCTTGGCATGCTATTCTCCTTTCGCTCGTCTTGCTTTGTGGAACTTTTCCACCGGTGGCAGTTCGACGGTCTCGGGCTCTGTCAGTATGTCAATAAAGGTAGGTTGGTCTGCGGATAGCGCCTCTTGTAGCGCCGGTTCCACTTCGTCTGGCGCTTCCACCCGAACCCCCCGCAGACCAAAGCCGCGGGCAATCGCGGCGTAGTCGGTGTCAGCCGAAAAGTCGACGCCGAAACAGCGCCCATCGCACAGCAGCTCCTGGCTGACTTTGATCCAGCCGAAACAGGCGTTGTTAAACTGGATGATGACTACCGGCAAGCTCAACCGCCCGACGGTCTCCAGTTCACCTGCGCTCATGCCGAAACTTCCATCTCCCATCAGCCCCACCACCACGGCCTGAGGCCGGGCCAGTTTGGCTCCTATCACACCGGGGATGGCGTATCCCAGTCCACCGTAGCCACGGGGGATAATCACCTGCCGCCCAGCGGGTGAGCGCAGATAAGCGGCAGTGAAGGGGGTAGGTGTCCCAGCATCGGCGACGACGATGCTGTCTGCCGGCAGCAGGCGGCTCAGTGTCTGAATCACCCGCTGTGGCTTGATTGGAGTTGTAGTAGCTGTCGCTTTGGCCTCAAAGTCGGCCCAAAAGGCGGATACCTGGTCGGCTAGTTCGGCCAGAGGGTTGAGCCGAGGTTGTCCATCCCGAGCACGGACTCTCTCCAATAGGTCGGTCAGGCCCAGCTTTGCATCTCCTACCAGACCAACGGCGGTGAGATAGTTGCGCCCGATTTCAGTCGAATCCACATCCAGGTGCAATATGGTCTGGTCGGTGGTCAGGGAAGGGAGCGTCCAGCCTGCAGTGGTCACCGAGTCGGTCTTGCAGCCGACGTATAGGATCAAATCGGCGGCCTGGACCACAGTGTTGGCGTACGGTCGGCGACCGTTGCTACCTACCACGCCCATGCTGAGGGGGTGATCCTCTGCGATGGCCCCTTTGCCGCAAATGGATGTGCCCACCGGCGCCCCCAATGCCTCAGCCAATGCCGTCAATTCAACCCAGGCCCCGGAAGTGACCGCCCCACCACCGGCGACGATGACGGGTTGTTTAGCTCCCAGCAGGAGGTCTGCTGCTCGTTCCACGGCCGCTGGGTCGGGGCGGGTGCGATAGGAGGGATAACCCTGGCAGGGTTCTTCAGCATGGAGCGAAAACGCAGTTGCTTCGTCCTCCAACACATCCATAGGGAATGTAATCTGCACCGCGCCAGCGCGCCCGCTGGTGGCGATACGAAACGCTTGGCGCATGACGTCCGGGATGCGGTCCGCCTGCTTGACCAGGGTGCTCCATTTGGTGATTGGAGCGAAGAGCGCAGGCTGGTCGAGGGCAGTGAGAACGTTGCATTCCTCTTTGGCTATGGGGGTATCAGAGTTAAGGGCGATGACGGGGATGGAGGAGGCATGGGGCTCGGCTAATCCGGCAGCTAAATAGGTGGCCCCAGCCCCACTGGGTCCCTCACAGACGCCAGGGCGGAAGCTGATCCGCGCATAGACGTCTGCCATGTACGCTGCAGAACGCTCGTCTCGCGTCAGCACATAGTTGATCTCTCCCTGTGATTGACACAGAGCATCATAGAAAGCTAGACTTGTGTCGCCTGGGACACCAAAGATATAGTGCACCCCATAGGCCTTGAGCATTTCCACCACGAGCTGACCACCATTGAGTCGCATATTGCTCCTCCTTCCGTCGGGTCGCGCGAGACAGTTCCGTCCACTGTTGCTGAAAGCGCGTGCTTGACGTAGATCAGGCGTGACTGGCGACCGCCAGCCCACTGGCAGTGGGCCGTCAGGTGACTCCGCGTCGGCTCGGCAGGTTGACCAATCGTTGGCTGGCGCAGAAACTGGTCAGGATGTCTGTTTTGTCTACTTATTCCTCAGATCGAGCAGAGACCGAAGAATCTTCGGGCACGTAAAGGTCCTGTAATACGCTGTGAAGATGACCGCGCATTGCTTGCTCTGCTCCATCCGGATCCTGTCGGCGCAGAGCATCCAATATCCGCCGGTGCTCTTTGACCGACTTGTTGAGACGCCCGCTTATCTGATCGGAGATCGCGCGGAAGCGCTGGACATGATCGTCCAGGTTGCGAATGATCAGGGTCAAACGGCTGTTGTCTGCCTTGTCGATGATGGCATCGTGGAGGAGTTTGCCCAGCTTGGAGCAGAGGGCCAGGTTCCCTTCAGCCAGGGCAGTCTCGGCGGAAGTGAGGTTTCGATCGATTTGGTCCAGTTCGTCGGGGGAGAATAGGGGAGTGGCGACACGGGCGGCCAGCCCTTCCAGCACCGCCCGCAGCTGGAAGACCTCCGTCAGATCTTTGATTGTCACCTCGGTGACGTAGGTTCCTTTGAAGAGAATGCGGGTGACGAACCCCTCGCGCTCCAACTCCTCCAGAGCAGCGCGAACCGGGGTCTTGCTAATTCCCAGCTCCTCGGCCAACTGCGTCTCGACCAGGGGGGTGCCTGGCTTGAGCTTGACGGATAGAATGGCGTTCTTGATGCGGATATAGGCTCTATCTTTGAGGGAAACAGGATCGCCGACCTTCTCTAACTGGTATGAGGTGGACACAGAAGGTACTCCTGAATATCGTGTGACATGCTACGTATATCGTATCTCGTATACAATATTATACCAGACTTGGTGGAAATTGTCAATGCAGGGACCTTGAATACGCTTGCTGCTGAGCTCGGAGCAACTGTGGGGAGAGCAAATGGATGCCTCCAAGGACTTGGGGTCCTTGGAGGCACGTTGTCACGGGTATCGCGTGCTTGATCTCCTACCCTCGGATTGTTACAATCTGTCTGCTACGGCCTGCGCCACCTCCAACGTTGTGTTGTCCCCGCCCAGGTCGTAGGTACGCACCTTCCCTTCAGCGATGACGCCAGCAATAGCCTGCTCCAGTGCCTGGGCTGTCCCCGTCTCGCCCAGCCAGTCCAGCATCAGCTTGACAGCCAGGAGCATGGCTGTGGGATTCGCCTTGTAGAGGCCAGCATACTTGGGGGCCGAGCCGTGGGTCGGTTCAAAGACGGCAAAGTCATCGCCGATATTTCCACTGGAGGCAAAGCCCAGCCCGCCCACCAATTGCGCTGCCAGGTCGGAGATGATGTCGCCGAACATGTTGCTGGAGACCATCACGCCATAGTCCTGGGGGTTCTTGACCATCCACATAACCATCGCGTCCACGTTCGTCTCCCACAGCTCGATGTCGGGGTACTCTGCGGAGATCTTTCGTGCCTCGCGTATCATCAACCCGGACGTCTCGCGGATGACGTTGGGCTTCTCGACCACGGTGACGGTGGGATAGCCGTGCAAGTTGGCGTACTCGAAGGCACGGCGGACGATGCGAAGGCAACCCTCTCGGGTAAAGATGCGGGTGGAGAGGGCGATGTCCTCGCCGGGCACGCCGTCAAAGGCCCCCATGCGCGGATTGTGAGCTTTTAACACGTCTCTGACTTCATCCGGCAGAGGATGGAACTCAACTCCGGCATAGAGGCCCTGGGTGTTCTCCCGGAAGACGACCATGTCCACGTCATCCCGGTAGTTAAGCGGGTTGCCCTTGAAGGCCTTGCAGGGGCGCAGGTTGGTGTACAGGTCAAACATCTGGCGCAGCCGCACGATGGGGCTGCGGTAGGTGAGGCCTTTGCCCTGCAGTTCGGGGATCAGCTCTGCCTCGGCCTCCTCTTTGGGCTTGGAGGTGATTGCGGCGAAGAGGGCGCAGTCACAGGTCTTGAGGATGTCCACCGTGCGCTGGGGCAGCGGTTCGCCCTCCTTGCACCAGAACTCCCAGCCGATGTCGGCGGGGACGTACCCAGCATCTAGGGCGATTTTATCGAGCACGATCTGTGCGGCATCCATCACATCCTTGCCGATCCCGTCCCCGGGCATCAGCGCGATACGATACTTGGGCATTTATGTTCCTCCTTGGAATCAAAGGATGAGTTTGTGAATCTATTCTACTCGATGGGCAGGAATAGGGCAAGCGGAAAGAGTCGCAGCCCCCGGAGCTCATCCGGGGGCTGCGATTGCGATACGATGTGGACTACGAGGACGAGTAGTCGCGCATCACCAGCGGCAGGTAGATGTAGTGCCCTCCCACCTGCGTGGTCAGGACGGCGGCGGCGCTCTTGGAGGTGTCGCCCTGCGAGGTAGCGGTGATGGTAACGACGCCGGTGCTGCCGAGCGGTGCACCCGATGGGACGTCGATATAGACCATCACATCGGCTCCCAGCCCGGCTCCCAGGTTCAGCGAGGGCGAATAGGTCGCGTTCCAGGTGATGGGACCGCTATGACTCAACCTGATAAAGTCGGCGACGTTACCTCCCAAGCGACACGCTGCCTGGGCTCACGGCCGTGGGTCAATTGTGGCCGCTGGCTCCCAGATTGAACGTGTCGGCGACGCTCCCGGTATTGGTCACCGTCAGGTGATAGACGACATCAGCACCGGCGATGCCGCTGACCGTATCGGCGGGCGGCGCGAGTTCCACCCCTCGTGTGATGATTTGGGTGGTGGCGGTCGTGGTCAACACCGAGGTACCGCTCTTGGACGGATCGTGCTGGGAAGTGGCGGTGATGGTAGCACGGCTCCAGTCACCGTCGCTCACGCCAGCGGATGGAATCTGTGCTGTGACGGTGAACTGCTGGCTCCCGCTGCCCGTTACTGGCCCCACTGCTGACGGCCAGGTCGTCGTCCACGGCTGGTTGGAAATGGTACCGGTGATGTCGTAGGTGTTGCTCACGTTGCTCGTGTTGTGGACGGTCAGTGTGTATACAACCAAAGCGCCAGGATTGTCTATCCGCTGGGCAGTGGGTGGCGTCAGGCTTACCCCATACTCCCGCACAAAGACAACCGTGCTGGTGTAGGCTTGGCCGCAGTCGTTGGTTGCCGTCAGCCAGACGGTGTGGTTACCCCCGGTAGCGAATTGGTGGGTAACCGTGGGACCGGTGTCTGACCAGCCATCGTCGGCAGTCCAGGTGAAGGTGATGATGCCACCGCCGGTGCCGGCGGTGAAGTGTATGGTCTGGTTCACCTCAGGATCGGCCGGTGCGTGCCGGATGCCCACATTGCCTACCGGCTCGCAGATGGAGATGGTCTCGCTGTATGCGTCGGGGCCGCAGGTGTTGGTGGCCGTCATCCAGACGGTGTAGGAGCCAGCGCTGATGTACGTATGAGTCACAGGGTTACCGGTGCCAAGGGCAAGTCCGCTGGGGTCGCCAAAGTTCCAGGTGTAGACTACGGGAGCGCCCTGGGTCACGCTGCCGGTGAACGTAACGGGTTGACTGACGATGGGAAGTGGCGGTGTGTAGGTGAAGGTGGCCCCGGCAGGCAGGATGCAGACGTCAAAGCCCTGGTCGTCCTGATTGTTGCTTGGGTCATGCTCTGAGGTAGCGGTGGCGACCTCTGCCGTGTTGGTGAACCGCCCGCCGGCGGTCAGGTCCGGGTCTACCTGAGCCGTGATGCTGATAACGCCCGCATCTCCGGCCGCCAGATCACCCACGTTCCAGACGAAGGGCGGTCCCATAACCCGAGCCAGCACGCCGCTGTAGTTATTGGTATAGGTGTACGAGGCTCCCGTGGTGGTCAGGGGTGGTGTGGGGATGAGGTCGGTGATGACCACAGATACGGCGGTAGCCGGACCAGCGTTGCTGTACTCCAGGGTGAAAGTGACCCAGTCGCCGGGCCGCAGTATGCTTACGACTGGCCCCTTGGAGGCCCCGACATCCAGTGTTCAGCCCAGTTGTAATTACTGCGTATAAATAGTACAAAGGCGCAAAAAAATACAGAATGGATAGCCAGGCCCTGACTACCCGAGAGGGTGTGGCAGTTATCATCGTCCCACCTGGGGGTAGTGGTGACAGGAGATGCTTCGAACGCTCGTAGACGCCTCCGAGTCTTGAGGCAGTGCCGACCCCGCACTCTGGCGCGCCGAGAAGAAGTCCGGTTGCCCCAACAAGGCTGCCCAACTGCTTGACAGACGTGAAAGATTGAGCTATAATGCTATTGAATTAGCCCACTAGTGTATTATGAAAATGTGATTATGAAGTTACACATCGAACCGGAGAGTAAAGTCCCCATCTATATCCAGGTTGAGGAGCAGATCCGCTCCCTCGTGGCTGCCGGTCAACTACGGCCTGGCGATCAGCTCCCCACCATTCGGGAGTTGGCCGCCGACCTGCGAGTGAACTATAACACCATCGCCCGCATCTACCTCGACCTGGACCGGGACGGCGTCATCTCTACCCAGCGGGGTCGGGGCACTTTCGTCGCTGGCGTGCCGGATTCCGCACAGTTGGCCCGCATGCGGCAGGGAAAGCTCCAGGCTATCGTGCGCTCAGCGCTGGACGAGGCTCGCACGCTGGGATACACCCCTGGCGAGATAGCGGAGGCCTTTGAGGAGGAGCTGAACCGCTGGCGAGAGGAGAACGGCGGATGAGTGAGAGAAAGGCCAGATACCCAAGGCCAAAACTGCACGTTTGTAAACAACGAGGTGAAGTGAAATGACTGTAAAACCGATGATACGAGGTATGCCCAGACAGCAGCAAGAGACAAAGATCAATGGCGTCGCCGTCTTTGTTTTCATGGTCCTCCTGGTCATCTCTGCCCTGATTGCGGTCTGGATGGGGTTGACGGGCGCCCACTGGATCTGGAGCGTGGGAGTGCTCTTGGTCCTCAACCTCATCGGCACCTACGTCCTGATCGCGTTCAAGGTCGCTGACCAGTGGGACAAGGCCATCGTCCTCCGTTTCGGGCGCTTCGTGGGGCTCAGGGGCCCAGGGCCGTTCTGGATCATTCCCATCGTGGATACAATCCCCGCCTGGGTGGATCACCGCGTGATGGTCACTCCCTTCACTGCCGAGCGGACGCTGACCAAGGACACGGTGCCCGTGGACGTGGACGCTGTGCTCTTCTGGGTGGTGTGGGATGCGGAGAAGGCGGCGCTAGAGGTGGAGGACTATCGAGCCGCCATCTCCTGGGCCGCTCAGACGGCGCTGCGGGAGATCATCGGCCAGATGGAACTGTCCGACATCCTGGTAGGTCGGGCGAAGATGGACGCCGAGCTCCAGGCCATTATTGATGAACGGACCACTCCCTGGGGCGTCACCGTCCAGTCGGTGGAGATCCGCGATATCGTCATCCCCAAAGCGTTGGAGGACGCGATGAGCCGCCAGGCGCAGGCCGAGCGGGAGCGGCAGGCGCGGGTCATCCTGGGGGAGAGTGAGAAGCAGATCGCCGACTCCTTTGCTCAGGCCTCCGAGGCCTACCGCGACAACCCCACCGCCCTCCCCCCGCGGGCGATGAACATGCTCTTCGAAGGGCTGCAGGAGCGGGGCGCGCTGGTCATCGTTCCCTCCAGCGCGGTGGACACGATGAACCTGGGCGGGGTGATGGGCATGTCTGCGATGGCGGGGCTGGCTCAGCAGATGGTTCCGACCCGAGACAGTGACCAGGAGTAGCGGCGGAGTTGAGGAGTCGATGAGCGGAGGAAGCGAGCGAGGGGTGTGGACAGCTGACGAGATCGAAGTTCACGTGGCTGGCTTGTTCACCACTCATCACCTCATGCAGACCGCGATGGGCCTCTTGGGGGAGTTGAGCTTACCTGTCTTCAGTAGAAGGGGCGTGTTCCGCTGCGTCGATGGGCGGGAGTTGGACGTGGAACGGACAAGCTGGTGGCGGGGATGGCACGAGCTGCGGGAGAACGGGGTTGTGCTGGGCACAGCCCGACCGTTAGGATTTTGGCGGCGCGCGATGAGCGTCGGTTTTCGGGGGCAGATGTACGAGCTGGTGCCGACCAGCTTCTGGTGCCGTGGCTGGTATCTGGTTGACGAGGCAGGGACGATATTGATGGAGGTCCAGCCACGGGGGATCTTCCGCCGTGGTGCCTATGTGATGATCAGGGAGCCGGTGGATGCCGACTTGCTCGTCTTTACCTATTACCTGGTCCACGCGCGCTGGCAGGAGCAGAGCACAGCCGCCAGCGGGGCAGCGGCAGCCGGGAGCTAACTCACGACTGCCAAGCCCTCTGGCAGGCTCCAGGGCCACAATCTAGCGGTGCAAGCCGACCCAGGGCGGGCCGCTTTTCAGGATCGTCGCTCATCTGACTCCTGCAAAGGTTCTTTGCGGGGGTTTCGTTCGTTATGGCTCCGGCAGGTCACAATCGGGCGTGAACGCGCTCCGGTTCATAGATCAAACCGTCGCGTTCTCACTGGGAGTCTCGGTACCGCCTGGGTCGCAGATCAAGTCATCGCCCCTATCTGGCCTGGGTTGCGCGTCTGTCGGGCCCTGAGGCGTCCACGGTAGGATGTGGTAAAGGAACACGTGTCCCCAGGGCGGTTTCTAACGAAAATCCTTCCCAGGCCCGGTGGGGTGGGGTAGAATTACGCCTTAGCGAGGCACCTGTGAGCACGGGTTTCCGTCCTTGGAGGATCTCGGTGTTGTATCTGACGTTTGCTCTCGAGATTTTTCTTGTGCTAGCTCTCCCAGTGACCCTGGCACTGCTCTTGAGGCGGCATGCGGGCGTCACCTGGGGGCTGATCTTAGCAGGGGCCCTTGCCTTTGTTGGATCGCAGGTGGTGCACCTACCGCTGAATTGGATCCTGGGCCTGCTGGGAGGCGGGCGGGGCGTGGCACTGTGGCCATTGCCCTGGATGGCCGTGGTTGCTGGGCTGAGCGCGGGGGTGTGCGAGGAGATAGCGCGCTACCTGGTGCTCCGCGTCTGGCGACGGAGGGACAGATCCTGGGTTCAGGGAGTGGCCTTTGGCGTGGGTCACGGCGGTGTAGAGGCGATCTTCATGGGAGGGTTGGTGCTGATCACCTTGGCCAATATGTTGATTCTGCGCCAGGTGGGTCCGGAAGTGTTGGGGCTCTCGGGTGACGTGCTGGAGCAGGCTCAGGCCCAAGTGGATGCCTACTGGTCTATGGCCTGGTACCTGCCGCTTCTGGGCGGGTTGGAACGGGCCTTTGCCATGGCCATCCAGATCGCCCTGAGCCTGATGGTGCTGCAGGCTTTCGTTCGCGACAACTGGCTGTGGCTCATGACAGCGATCCTTGCCCACGCGCTGGTGGACGGTGTGGTAGCTTTCCTCGGCGGGGTGGGGTGGTCTCCTTTGGCATTGGAGGGAGTGGTACTGCTCTTCGCCCTGGTTGGGGGGGCCCTCATCCTGGCGTTGCGCCCAGCAGCCGATTGGCGGGCGGCGAATGCTTCACGTGAAAACTATACATAAGTAGAGTGACCTCCGGGTGTTTCACGTGAAAACTGTACATAATTGACGTTAACGCGGCCGAATTCTCGATCATCCCGGGATCTATTGCCAGTTGCCGATGTCGAGCGGTGGACTTGCATCTCCCCACATATCCCCTATAATTCCCCCTGTGATCGAGGTACGGGGACTCATCAAGCGCTTCGGGAAGCTCGTGGCGGTGGATGACATTTCCTTCACCTGCCGCGATGGGGAGGTCTTTGGCCTGTTGGGACCCAACGGCGCGGGCAAGACCACTCTGCTGCGGCTCCTCGCCACCGTGCTGGAGCCAACGGCTGGCACTGCCCTGGTCGATGGTCTCGATGTGCGCCGGGATAATGCTCAAGTACGCGCCCGGATCGGGCTTCTGGTGGAGACCGCCGGGCTCTACGCTCGCTTCACGCCGCGCGAACACCTCCGCTACTATGGTCATCTCCATGGTCTGGACGGCTCGCACCTGGAAGGGCGGATCGACACTGTCATGGGGATGCTGGAGATGGCCGACTTTGCGGACCGGCGTACCGAGGGCTTCTCCGTCGGCATGCATCGCCGCGTCATCCTGGGCGAGGCGTTGATCCATGACCCGCCCAACGTGATTCTTGACGAGCCTACCGCCGGCCTGGATGTGATGAGCACCCGCAACGTGCGCGATCTCATCACCCGCTTCCGTGAGGAGGGCCGCTGTGTCCTGATCTCTACCCATCTGATGGGCGAGGCGCAGCGCCTGTGTGACCGTGTCGCCATCATCCACAAGGGACGCTTGCAGACGGTGGACACGCCGGAGGCCCTCATCGCTCAGGCCGGTGTGGATAACCTGGAAGAGGCTTTCGTGCGTATCGTGGGTGAGGATCGGCTGCGGGCCGATCTGTGGGAGCAGAAACGCAATCGTGACTGGTATCAGTTCTGGCGGACAAGATCGCCATAGTAGCAGGCAAGGCCATGTGAAGATTCGTTCTTGCACCAAGGCAACCCCCTGAGTGACTTTCTATCACATCAGGACAACGTCAAACCAAGCATCCCCAGATATTGGGGTGAATCGATGCGATTGCCCCCCACATATGGGGGTAACCTGTCAGACGTGGTTAGCCAACGTGATGATTAGTCATCTAGGGTTACAAACCCCCATATATGGGGGATGGCGGGTCAAAAACTCGTTGGAATACATCTATATTCTATTATTCTATTTCTCTATTCTACTCTACTTCACAATGATCTTGGTTTCCCATTGATGCTGCTCTTGCATTTGTGGTATTGGATGATAAATAGGTTTTCCCTGTGTCTCTAGCTCCTGATCTCGTTACCTGGTGTATTGGTTATGGATTGTACGATGGTTGAGGTATGGATCATTATTGTCGTTTCTTTGTCTTGAGTCTCTATTCTGATTTCAGTTCTCTCGATGGAATCATATGTAGATTGATCACCTATCATCTGCTAGCTACCAGGAGAGTGATCCAGGTAGAGCCGAGGAGTACCGGTTATGATCAGCTTCTTCAACGGACGTACACGATCCTTGGGTGGCCAGACCGCCGAGGTCTTTGCCAAGGTGGACGTGGCTTTCAGAGACTACCTCCACCTGCTGAAAGGGGCGCACCTGGGCGTGTTCCTGGCCATCGCCCTGCACTGCAACGAGGAGGGATGGGCCTGGCCCTCCTACGCCACGCTGGCGCGTGAGACCGGCTACGGCGAGGACACCATCCGGCGTGCGTTGGCCCACCTGTGCCGGTTGGAGATAGAGGGACATCGCGTCCTGCTGCGCTATCAACCCAAGACGGACGATGGGACCTTTCAGAGCAACCGGTATCTCCTGTTCCCCAGTGCCGAAGAGGTCGCCCGGTACGAGGGTCGGGGAGTGAGTCACCTAGGTGCCGAGACCGGTGGGGGCTTTGACGACCGTGGTGGCAAGACCCCACCACGGTC
>Ga0180438_10003500_pt1 | contig 23715 bp, 16 predicted proteins | sample SS_ome_12_FD_132455 | JGI IMG/M metagenome (GOLD analysis project Ga0180438, IMG submission 132455) | Hypersaline lake sediment archaeal communities from the Salton Sea, California, USA - SS_3_D_2 metaG | ecosystem: Environmental > Aquatic > Non-marine Saline and Alkaline > Hypersaline >...
CACGGCGCGAGCCGTGGGGAAGGTACATCCGCTTCGGAGGGATGAGCCCTCTCGAGGGCGACACATCGCTTGCGCCAAGTTGTGTCGCCCCCGAGGGGGCTCTCGTGGCCAAGCGACCTGAACCCACCGCTGCCGCGGTGGGCTGATATGTGCCGCCCTCCGGGCTACGGGAGCCGCCTGCGTGACAGCGTACGAACTGCCCCGCCCCCGCACGTACCCGACTTGCTCCCCGCTACCGCGCATTGCGGACCAGCCGCTCGACGTCCACATAGGGCGGCACATTGCAGACGAGGCAGTGCAGCAGCCCACGCTGGGGCGCGAGGGAGTCCGCGTTGATGCCGACGATCCGCCAGTCCGGCATCAGCCGGGCGTAGAGGCCCAGCGCCTCGGCTTGCGTGGACGAGTCGACGCTCGAAAAGGTCGGCACGAGCAGCACGCCGTTGGCGAAGATGACGTTCGTGTAGCTCAGCCACACGCCGTCGCGGGCCGTCGGCATGGGGATGCGGTGGACCTGCATCGGCCCCCGCGAGGTGGGCCGGCCGGTCAGCAGGGAGGCGACCTTGTCCAGGATGGCCGCGTTGTCCGCCTCGGCGGCCGCGTCGAGCCTGCCGACGACCGCCACGTTTGGCGCGAGGAACGTCAACATCATGTCCGCGTGACCGGACGGCTCGCCGGTCAGCGGCACGACGCCCATCCACCCGCGGGCGCCGAAATGGCGCCGCAGCAGCTGGCCGATGGCGCCCTTGTCCAGCCCGCGCCGCTTGTTGCGATGCGTCAGCCAATGCGTCGTCACGCAGAACCCCTCCCCGTTGGTCACGAGATTGCCCCCCTCCATCTCGATGCGGACGGACTCGACGGGCACGCCCATCGCCCGCCCCAGCAGCCCCGCCGCCCCGGCGTCCCGGAGCCGGTCGGCTTCGGCCTTGGTCGGCCGGTACAGCAGGTCCACCGCGACCGGCGACCCGTCCGCCCGACGGGCGAAGATCGGGCCGTAGTCCCGCGTCCACATGCTGTCCAGCGGCATCCGGACGAACAGCATCGCGCGGGCCGGTATGTCGTGTCTGCGGAGCAGCTCCCGGCCGAGGCGGTGCTCCTGCTCCGTCGATACCAGCCCGATCAGCCGCACGGTACGCCACGCCGCCGAGACGATCTGAACGAACACCCGCGGATGCAGCCGAACCAGCTCGTTGCAGCCGACGATCAACGCCGACTGCCGCTCGAACTCCCCGGGCAGCGGGGGCCGGACCCCCGGCCGCGTCGAGGCCGGCGGCGACGCCTGGCTTGCCGCGGCTCCCGCCGGCCTGGTCGTCGCGTCGAGACGAGCCGGCCCGGGGGGCCGATTCGGCCGGAGGCCCTTGGCCCGGCCGAGCAGGGCGCCCCCCCAACGTGCACCGCACAGGAACGAGACGATAGCGATGACGAGCAGTCCGATCAGGTAAGGCCACCGCGCCCGGCGGGTGCGGTCGGCGACCGGCGGGGCGGGATCGGTCATGGCCGTCGCCCCCTTGTCCGGTCGGCCTGCCGGGCCGTGGCGGATGGCGGGGCCGTCACCTGTTGGGGAGGCGCGGCGGCCGCCCGGGCGAAGATCCCCTCGCCCCATCGGGCGCCGCAGGGAAACGACGGCGCGCTGGCAAACACACAGACCCGACCGACGCGCCATCCGACGCGTCGTTCCGGCCACCGGCGAACACACGGCAATCCAGGCACTACATACAGCCCTTTACATCCGCCGTCCGCCGCCGTACGCCGGCCGGACGACGCTACGGACCGGGAGTGGTTGGCGACCCACTTCGGTCACACGCCATTGGAGATTACGCCAATGCCGCCCATCCCTCTGCCCAACGGCCACTACCCGGCGTCACAGCCCGTGCCTGTCGCCGGAACATCCGCGGTCTCACGGACTGCTTGCTCGATTCCGCGGCGTACGGCTCGGAATCGGTCCGCGAGAACGACTCGACAAACCAAACGCAACAAACGCGCTGCGATTGCACGCGTTAGGAAAAACCTCGCTGCCTTCGTGCGGTCCGGCCACCGGGCGGGGGTCGCGCCGGCCGGGGGCCCCTCAGGCAGCAGGTTATACTAACCCCGCCGAAGCCATAGAGGTCCGCATCCAGCCAGAATAGATCGCGCCGCCCCGCTCGGCCAGACCGGCCTCGGATGGTCTTCTTGTTCGGACGTGCCGTATCAGCCCGCGCCTCCACGGGGCGGGGAAAGGCGTACGGGTCGGCCGCCCGGAGAAGCAAAGACCGTCTTGACCCGCCCCGGCCGGGGGCCTAGACTGCCCGGTTGCCGGCTGCCGTTTGTCTGACGTTTTCGCTGCCGCCTCCGAGGAGGATCGGACATGTTGCAGGACAACGCTGCCTCGGGCAGCTTCTCGCCGCGGTTCGGGCTGAACATGCTCGTCTACACGGCTGCGTTCTCCGCCGAGCACGTCGAGCTGATCGGCAAGGTCGCCGAGATGGGCTTCGACGGGGTGGAGATCCCGTTCACCGACCTGGGCGTCCTGGACGCGCCGGGCGTCCGCAAGGCGTGCGAGTCGGCCGGGGTCGGCATGACCGCCTGCTGCGTGCTCATGCCCGACGGCAGCGTATGCAGCGACGAGGCCTCCGAGCGGGCCGCCGGCGTCCAGCGGCTGAAGGACATGATCGACCTGACCGCCGAGATGGGCGGCGACGTCGTCGCCGGGCCCCTCTACGCGCCCGTCCGCCATCTGACCGGGCGGGCGAGGTCCGAGGCGGAGTGGAACTACTGCGTCGAGGGCCTCCGCGCCGCGGCCGAACATGCCGAGAAGGCGGGGCCGCTGCTGGCCATCGAGCCGCTGAACCGGTTCGAGACGCACGTGGTGAACACGGCCGCCGACGCGGTCCGGCTGGCCGAGGCGGTCGGCAGCGAACACCTGAAGGTGCAGCTCGACACGTTCCACGGGAACATCGAGGAGAAGGACACGGCGGCGGCGATCCGCGCGACCGGGCCGATGCTGGGCCACTTCCACGCCTCGGAGTCCGACCGCGGCACGCCGGGGACGGGACAAGTGCGGTGGCCCGAAGTGTTCGCGGCACTGAAGGAGATCGGCTACGGCGGGTGGATCACGATCGAGAGCTTCGCGACGGGCATCGTGGACCTGTGCGCCGCCGCGTGCATCTGGCGGCCGATCTACGACACGGCCGACAAGCTGGCCCGCGACGGGCTGGCATTCTTGAAGGAGCGGGCGGCCGTCGCGTGAGGCGGCGGCATCGGCCCGGCTGGGCGAAAGGAAGCACATGAGCGCGAGAGCGATTGCACAGAAGGCACTGGACCAGGGCGAGGGGATCGTACGGCTGGCGCCGACGTGGGTGCCGCGGGTCTTCTGCGTCCCGGGCCGGCGGATCAAGCTGCACCCGGACGACTACTTCGCGCTCGGCGGCAACCGGGGCGGGATCGACGAGCGGTGGTTCGCCTCGACCACGGCGGCCGATAACGGCCCGCTGACCAGCGAGAACGAGGGCCTCAGCCCGATCGTCGTCGAAGACGGCGGCAAGACGGAGACGGTCCTGCTCCGCGACGCCGTCGCCGAGCTCAAGGGCGAGCTGATCGGCAAGCTGTGGGACTCCCACCAGGGCTGGCCGATGTACTCGAAGTTCTTCGACAACCAGGCCGCCCTGCCGCTGCACATCCACCACGACGACCCGCACGCCGCCAACGTCGGCCAGCTCGGCAAACCGGAGGCCTACTACTTCGCGCCCCAGGTCAACAACCACGGCGGAGACTTTCCGTACACGTTCTTCGGCCTCCAGCCGGGCGTGACGAAGGCCGAGGTCGCCGATGTCCTGAGGAAGTACGCCGAGGGCGACAACCGCATCACCGACATCTCGGTGGCCTATCGGCTCACGCCGGGCACCGGCTGGGACGTCCCGCCGGGCATTCTCCACGCGCCGGGCAGCCTCTGCACCTACGAGCCGCAGAAGGCCTCCGACGTCTTCGCCATCTACGAGTCGGTCACCGGCAACGTCGTCATGCCCGGCGAACTGATCTGGAAGGACTGCCCCGAGGACAAGACGGGCGACTACGACTACCTCGTCGACGTGATCGACTGGGACCTGAACGTCGATCCGGACTTCAAGCGGAACCGCTTCATGGCCCCGATCCCGGTCCGTGACCTCGCCGAGATGCAGGCCGCCGGATACGAGGAGCGCTGGATCTGCTACAAGTCGCCCGACTTCAGCGCGAAGGAGTTGACGGTCCTGCCCGGCGGATCGGCGACGATCGCCGACGGCGGCGCCTACGGGCTGATCGTCCTTCAGGGCCACGGCACGATGGGCGTCTGGGACATCGAGACGCCCTCGCTGATCCGCTTCGGGCAGTTGACCTACGACGAGTTCTTCGTCAGCGAGTCGGCGGCGAAGGCGGGCGTGAAGATCACCAACCCGTCCAAGAGCGACCCGATCGTCATGCTCAAGCACTTCGGCCCCGACGCCCACGAGGACATGCCGGCAAGCTAGCGCCGAATGCCGAATGCTGAATGAAGAATGCTGAATGCCGAATGAAGAGGCGGCCGCCTCCGGAGCCCCGAAGGGGCGGCAGGCAATAGCCGGGGGCGCAAGCCCCCGGAAACGAGCCATTCCATAGGAACGAGCCCCTTCAGGGGCGACAGAACGGATCGACAGCGACTCACGACACCCATAGAGGACTCAGAGGAACGACCCATGGCAGACCATCCGAACGCATTCCCGAAGCTGCACAACGCGGCCTGGCCGGGCGTGGTGGGCAAGGAGCCCGGCACGGAGAACCCGCCGATCGACCTGGCGACGATGCTGGACTACACGGCGGCGGCGGAAGTCGACGGCGTGAAGTTCGACGGTGTGGACCTGTTTCTGTTCGCCCCGCACGTGGACATCGACGCGAGCGACGACGAGCTGAAGGCGCTGGCCGACGCGGCCTCGTCGCGCGGGCTGGTGATCGGCTCGGTCGTCGCGCCGGTCTGGCCGCCCACCGGCGGCGGGTCGGCCGCCGACGAGGGCGCCGGCCGCGCCGCGTTCCTCCAGCAGGTCCGCAAGGGCTGCACGATCGCGCAGAAGCTTCGCGAGCTGGGCGTGCGGCCGTACGGGATCGTGCGGTTCGACTCGGCGTGCAGCCCGGGCGAGTGGGCTGAGGACGCCGAGGGCAACCAGGCGAAGATCGCCGAGACGTTCAAGCAGGCGGCGGCGATCGCACGCGACCACGGCGAGCGGCTGGCGGCGGAGGGAGAGATCTGCTGGGGCGGGATGCACTCTTGGAAGAAGATGGTCGACCTGCTCGAGCGGGTCGGCGAGCCGGAGACGGTCGGCTTCCAGGCGGACATGGCCCACTCGCTGCTGTACACGCTGGGCTACAACGCGCCGGAGGACCGGATCCTGCCGGAGGGCTTCGACTGGTCGGACGCGGCCGTGCTGGACGAGGCCCTGAAGACGATGACCGACGCGCTGCGCCCGTGGACGATCGACATGCACGTGGCGCAGAACGACGCGACGGTGCACGGGACGGGCTCGCACGACAAGACGGGCCGCCACTGCCTGCCGGACGACCCGAACGGCAAGCTGGACATCCCCCACGTGGCCGGCTTCTGGATGCGCGACGGCGAGGGCAAGGTGACGAAGGCCTTCCAGCACGTCTGCTGGGACGGGTGCATGTTCCCCAACGACGTAATGGCGAAGGACCAGACGTGGAACGGCATCCTCGCCGCCATGCTCGCCGTCCGCGACGCGCACGGGTGGTCGTAGGCCCGGCGCCGTAGGGTGTGCAGCTTTGCTGCACACGCGTCCAGGGGATGTTGCATGGGTCGAGAAACGGTGTGCAGCAGAGTTGCACACCCTACATAGGAGCAGACGAAGATGGCTAAGACGCTGAACGTCGGTCTGGTTGGCGCGGGGTTCATGGGCAAGGCGCACACCAACGCCCATCGGCAGGTCGGGCGGTTCTTCGACGTGGCCCGCCAGCCCGTGCTGAAGGTCATGTGCGACAAGGACGAGCAGACCGGACAGGCCTTCGCGGACAACTGGGGCTTCGAGCAGTTCGAGACCGACTGGCGGAAGATGGTCGAGCGCGACGACGTCGACCTGATCGACATCTGCGCGCCGAACAACATGCACAAGGAGATCGCCGTCGCGGCGGCCGAGAACGGCAAGTGGGTCATCTGCGAGAAGCCCCTGGCGATGAACGCCGCCGAAGGCCTCGAGATGGTCCAGGCCGTCGAGAAGGCGGGCGTGCCGAATTTCATCTCCTACAACTACCGCCGCATCCCCGCCGTCACGCTGGCGAAGAAGATGATCGACGACGGGCTGCTCGGGCGGATCTTCCACTACCGCGCGGTGTTCCTCCAGGACTGGACGATGTCGGCCGACCTGCCCCAGGGCGGGCCCGCCCTCTGGCGGCTGGACGTCAAGACCGCCGGCTCGGGCGTCACGGGCGACCTGCTGGCCCACTGCCTCGACACGGCGATCTGGCTGAACGGGCCCGTCGCGTCGGTCTCGGCGATGACCGAGACGTTCATCAAGGAGCGGATGCACAACGAGACGGGCAAGGTCGAGTCGGTCGGCATCGACGACGCGTGCGCGTTCTTGGCCCGGTTCGCCAACGGCTCGCTGGCGACGTTCGAGTCCACCCGCTACGCCCGCGGCCACAAGGCCAAGTACACCCTCGAGATCAACGGCCAGGACGCGTCGATCTACTGGAACCTCCACGACCTGCACCGCCTGGAGTACTTCGATCACCGCGACGCGGGCGAACAGCGAGGCTGGCGGTCCATCCACGTCACCGACGGCGATCACCCGTACATGGGCAACTGGTGGGTGCCGGGCCTCCAGGTCGGCTTCGGGACGAGCTTCGTCCACGGCCTAGCCGACTTCATCAACGGCGCCGAATCCGGCGAGCCCGCCCAGCCGACCTTCCGCTCGGCGCTGGCGACCACCCGCGTCTGCGACGCCGTCCTCGAGTCCGCCAAGAGCGGCACTTGGACCGACGTGCCGCAGGACTGAGGTGGCCGGAACCGCGCACCGACGACAAGCGAACGCCCGGAAACACCGACCCATCTGGCCCCCCGTCCCCTGGGGGGGCTCTTTTGCGGAGTCCGAACCCTCCCGGACGAATGCCCTGCGTTCCCCGGACGTACACCCGACACATCGTGTCTACGTTCCGCGGACACGTAGCCGACGCGCTCTTGGGGACACGCGACCGACGCGTTCTGCGTTGGGAAGCGTCCTGAAGAGCCCCCGGTCAGCGGACCGGGCGCGAGACGGGTTGGCATGGAAAGTCTGTTGGTAGAATCACTCGGGGAAAGGGAGACGTAGAAAGAGGAAAGCTCCTCATTCACTACCGGGCGATCCCTTGCCCCCCCTACACGATGCGCTTCGCACGTTTGGCAGCAACACGATGCTTGGGCGCACTGCGCTCCGCAGAGAGGACTCTCTGGACGATCTGCGGCTCGATGCGGATCACCTGGAGCATCCGAAGGGCTACGTCGCTCGGCTCGCGCAGGCCCTGTTCCCAACTCTGTACCGTCTTCTTCGAGACGTTCAGCGTCGCGGCGAACACGGCTTGGGACATGCGAAAGCGCTTCCGGAGGGCCGCGATCTGCTTGGGCGCCGGCTTGGGGGGTGGCGCGGGCAGTTCGGTCGTCTTCAGCGAAAGCTCCCCCCGAGAGTGGGCAATGCTGTCTTCCAGCCCCGCCTTGATCTGATCGAACACGCTCAACTGCGGCTTCTCGGCGGTCATGACTTCCTCCGGCCCTTCTTCACGCCGGTCAGGCTCTCGGCCTTCGCCTGCCTGGCCAGCGCGGCTAGGACCCGTTTCTGCTGGGCGGTCAGGTCGTCCTTCTCGTGCTTGCCGTAGATGGCAATCAGGTCGATCCTGTCGGCCTCCGGGATATCCAGGTAGATCACCCGCGCACCGCTGCGCTTTCCCTTGCCGCGGGCGACGTCTTCGGTGCGAACCTTGCGCAACCCGCCGCAACCCTTCATGACCTCACCCACCTTCGGGTCGCTCACCAAAGTGCTCTGGAATGCCCGATACGCTTGGTCGTCCAGGAACTCCCTGACTCGCGCAGTGAAAGCCCGGCTCTCGACGAAGGTCCTCATTGTCCTACTTGGTAGTATACGTTGCGGCGCGTGCTTCGTCCAGTGGCATTTGCCCAGAGAATCTCCGGAACAGGGAGGCGATGGGGCGCTACTTCTCGGTGGCCCTGAGCAGGCTGACCTTCTGGCCGGCTTTCTGCTTCCACTGCTCGTTGGCCTGTCGGACCCAGCAGACGCCGCAGCGGCAGCCTTTGCCGTCGCTGCCGCACGTGCCGGCGATGTCGCGGCGGTCCCGAGGGCGGATCGACGCCTCGACGAGCTGGAGCATGCGGCGGTAGCCGGCGTCGTTCGAGTCGGGCCAGCCGCGGGGGATCTGGCCCCATCCGCCGGCGCGCTGCGCGAGGGGGGCCTTGAGGATGCGGCTTTCGGTGGGCAAGGTGACGTTGACGAGGGCGGCGAAGGGCTGCTCGGCGATCTTGCGGCCGAAGCGCTTGGCGATCTCGGCGCGGAGGGCCTTCTCGCCCTTGCCGTCCGTTCGCCGATGCTCGGCGCGGTTGAAGGAGTAGTCGCCGTAAAACTGCGCGTTCAGGTCGAGCCAGTCGACGATCCGCTGGAAGCTCGCGCGGTCGAGCTTGACGCGGGGCTTGCCCGCCTTGTCGCGATGGCCGGCCAGCAGCATCTTCGCCAGCTTGCCGGCGTGGGCGAAGTAGTCCTTCGGCTTGCTGACGGGTGTCTCGCCGTTGCGCTGGGCGATCCGGACCATCCCGCGGCGCATGATCGAGTCGTAGGAAACGCTGTAGTTGCCCGAGATCGTCCCGAGCAGGTTCACGCCGCGCTCGGTCTTCTCCAGCCCGTGGCAGCCGATGCAGTAGCGGTCGAGCACGGGCTGGACGGTCCGCGCGAAGCTGAAGCCGCCCGCGTACCTCGGCCCGGCCGGCGGGGTGAGCCGGCGGAACTTCCCCACGCCGGCCGGCCGAACGGGCTCGGGGCTGACGTGGCGCGGCTCGTGGCAGCCGACGCAGCCGACCTGCTCGCCCGGGCGGGCGTAGACCAGCGACCGCATCGTCATGATCGCCATCCCGTTCTCATCGAGCAGTTGGAACTGGAGCGGCACGTCGGCCGGGCCGACGAAGGCGACCGACCCGTCGGCCTCGACCTCCGCCGTGCCGAGGATCTGCTTGATGATCTCGTTGTTGACGGCGCTGAGCCTCGGTTTCGAACGGGTCGGCTGGCTGATGATCTCGGAGACGCGCATCGCCTTGATCGAGCCGCGCTCGATCGGCTGGGTGCAATGGTAGACGTCCTGGACGAAGAACCGCCCGATCTTCTCGTCGTCGTCGACGTCCGTGATGACCGACGAGGGGATCGTCGGCGGCTCGTCCGTCGGGCGCAGCGGCATCGGCGCGAAGCATGAGATCCGCGGGTCGTAGTAGATCAGCTCTCGCCCGCCGAGCGTGTCGATCAGGTAGATCGCGTTGCGCGCTTCGTGCGGGTAGGAGACGAGGAAGATGTCCTCGGTGATCGGGTAGGGCGTGGCGGCCCGCCCGCGGCCGCGCCGGCCCCTCGACGAGCGGTCGGGCCCCGACAGCGGGCGCGGCGTCATCGTCGTCCCGCGCGGCGCGCCGCGCTCGGGGAAGCCGATCTCGGGCGTCACGGCCAGCAGCGGCTCCCCGCCGTCGGCGCCCTTCAGCGGGTCGATGACGATGATGCTGCCTGACGTTCGCCCGTGGTGGTCGGTGGCCGTCGCGACGACCTTGTGGGAGCCGCCGATCGCGCGGGGCTCGGCGATCATGCAGGGGCCCACCGAGTAGTTGCCGTAGTAATGCCCCGTCATCGTCCCGTCCGGGCGGGTGACCCAGAGGCTCTGGAAGTTCGTGTCGTGGCGGTTGATGTAGTCCCAGCGGCAGTAGATCAGCCGCCCGTCCGGCAGGACGGACGGGTCCCACTCGTTCGCCTCGTTGAAGGAGATCTGCTCGATGTTCGACCCGTCGGCGTCGCAGCGGTAGAGGATGTAGGACGGGACGTACCGGCTGCCGTGGCAGCGGCCGAACTGCTGGCTCCGAGTCGAGATGAACGCGATCTTCCCGCCCGGCAGGTAGCAGGGGTCGAAGTCCTCGATCCAGACGGTCTGTCGGCCTCTGTAGCCGATCCGCGGGTCGCGCCGCGTGCCGGTGATCCGGCGGACCTTCCCGCCGTCGATCGTCGCTTCATAGAGGGCATAGCCCCGCTGCTTGCTGTCGGTCCGCTCGGAGTGGTCGCAGAAGCCGAAGACCACCCGCTTGGCGTCAAACGACAGGTCCGGGTGCAGCGTCGCGCCGACCGGCAGCTTGTCTGTCAGCAGCAGCTTCGCCTTCGCCTCGTCCTTCCACGACTCGACGATCGCCAGCCCCGGGCTCGGGTGGCTGTGTCGGCCGAGGTACTGGTCGCACATGTGCCCGGGCAGGTTGCGGGTCCGCTTGTTGATCACCAGCCGGTCGAAATCGAGCGCCGGGTGCGAGAGGATGATGCGGCGGCGGAGTTGGCGGATCCGGTCGTACAGCGCTTCCTGCTGCTTCTTGTCGAGCAGCATGGCGGCCCCGGCGCGGCGTTCGAGCGTCGTCAGCTCCGCGGCGAGCTTCGGGCGCGGCGCGGCGCGCTCGACGAGCTCGAGCGTCCGGCGGGCGAGGTCGCAGACTTGGGCGAACGGTCCGGGGAGGCGTTTGCGGCCGCCCGAACGGTCGCGGGCCTCCGCCGCCGTCATCGACCCGGCCAACATCGAAACCACCACGACGACGCGAACCTTCGCCCAACTGCGCATCGACCTGCTCCTTGACGGCCGGGGCATCCCTCCGGCGGGGGCCTCCTCGGCGCTGCCGGACGATCCGTCGGCCGTCGAACCGATGTCACTGCCCGCCTGACACGAAACGGCGGGGAGTCCGTTCCTCATCTATAACGGCATATTCCGCCTGGAGTCCCTGTCCGGCTGCCTCTACGGCTGGCCGAGAATGGTGTTGGGCGAGAACGGCGACGGGGCACGAAAACGGGGACAGGCACCTGCGCTTCACTGCGGAGCCAGTCCCCGTTTTCGTGCGGGTCGCTAGGGCGTCTGGGGCTCGAGGGTGGCCTTGGAGCGCGTTCGCTGGAGTTCGCCCGTCTGGGGTCGGTTGGCCAACACGTTCAGCGACATCTCGATCAGCTCGGAGGCCTCTTCCGGCGCGACCGTGCCGACGGTCACCATGTCGCAGTCGCGAATGACGTTCCAGACGAACGTCATCGCCTGGAACGGCCGGATCTGCCCGGCCGCCATCGTCTTGATCGTCATCACCGGCCTGGCCGCGCTGCGGATCAGCCGGGCCACCCAGTCGACCTCGACGTGCATCAGGAAACCCATGGCGTTCAGCGGCTGGATGTACGTCTCGACGTCCAGCCCGCTCTCGTCGCAGTAGACGACCGTCTCGGGGATGTGCGTGCTGAGGCCGGGGATCATCCCCCGCTCGCGGATCATGCGGCAGACGACATCCATCTGCCGGACCTGCCGGGCGCACTTGTCGACCATCTGGTCGGTCGTCGACGTGTGGGGCATGCAGATCTTCGTGCCCTTGGCGACCTCCGCGTCGAGCGTCCGGGCGACCTCGTCGAGGTCGAATCCGTCGGCGGGGGTGGTCGGCGTGGTCGTGAAGGCAGGTGTCGATACGACGATCAGCCCCCGCCCCGTGCGGTCCTCGGCGGCCCGGATCGCCTCGGGGATCACGGTCTGCGTGTGCGGGCACATGATCGTGTCCACGCCCGCCTCGACGAACGTCGCGATGATCTCGGCGATCCTGTCGCGCGAGGTGACCGACCGCTCGATGAACTTCGTCTTGGCGCCCGTGCAGTGGGTGTAGCCGAGGAACCAGTTGGTCCCGATGATCATGCGGGAGACCGAAAGTCCGCCCACCTCGGTTCGGGGAAAGCCGCTCACCTGCCGTCTCCTTGACCGTCTTCCTCTGTCGGAGCGTATCATACCCCATATCGGCAGGAGGGCGGATGCCCAAAAGGGCGGGCTTCTGTCGCCCTCGAAGACACGGCCGCACACTCCGCGGCCGTGGCACCCGGCATTCGGCATTTGGTTGCGGGCGAAGCCGCGTCCTCCGCGCCTTCCGCGGTCAGACGGCCTGGCCTACGGCGACGCGCGGCGCTTGTGCAGGCAGCACTTCTTGTACTTCTTTCCGCTGCCGCAGGGGCAGGGGGCGTTTCGGCCGATGCGGCGGGTCAGGGGACCGAAGATGCGCTTGGCCACGCCGGCAAAGCGGGCGCGGGTGTCCTGGCGGAAGCTCCGCTCGAGCATCTCGTACAGCTCCGGATGGCTTTCGGCGAGCTTCTCGGGCGACTCGAAGAAGCACTCCGTCGCGACGGCCAGGAACTCCTGCTCGTTTGTGTAGGCATAGGCCGGCAGCCTGGCCCGGCCGGTTCTCTTGCGGATCAGCTCGCGGCGGACGAGGTCCAGCCAGGGCCGAAGGCACTCGCGCGGCAGCCCGGCCGGGACGCCGTCAATGTCCCCGTCGCCCTTGTCCACCAAGTGGGCGAACTCGTGGATGCCCACGTTGTGGCGGTCGCCGTGGACCTCGAAGCCGCGATGCAGGTCCGGCTTCGAGAGGATCAGCACGCCGTTGAACGGCCCGCCGGTGTCGCCGACCAGGCCGAGCGTGCTGGCCGGCTGGCGGGCGTGGCTGCGGAAGGACGAGTCGAACCGGTGCGGGTAGATCAGGACCTCCCGCAGCATGCCGTACTCCCACCCGGGCAGGCCGAAGACCGGGATGACCGCGCTGGCGGCCGTCAGCAGCCGCGTCGTCTCGTCCAGCTCGCACGTGACGCCGTAGATGGGCGTCTCGGCCAGGAAGATCCGCACCATCGAGCGGAAGCGGCTCTTCTCGTCGTCGGACAGTTGGGTGTAGAACGCCACCCGCGTGGCGAGCACGTGGTCCCACTCGGGCGGGAACGGCTCGGCCAGCAGCTTCACGCGCCGACGCCAGACCCGCGTCCCGAACCACCAAGCGCCCGCCCCCAGGGCCGCCGAGGCGCACAGCAGCGCCGCCCTGGCCGGCAGCGAACTCACCAGCAGCAGCGACGCGGCGGCGCACAGCCCGCCCACCGCGACCGCCGCGGCCGCGCTCCACAAACGGTTCGATCGCCGACGCTCCGGGGTCGGAATCATCGCTGCCTCACCACGCTGAATCGCGCCGACCCATTGTATAATGACCCACGACAACTGAGTACCGCCCTCAGCGAAAACCGGGACCGGCTCCGCAGCGGAGCGGAGGTGCCCGCCTCCGTTTTCGCGCCCGGGCGACAGACCTCCCGGCGAGCGAGCAGTGAGAGGCATCGTCACCGACATCCAGCGATTCTCCATCCACGACGGGCCGGGCATCCGGACGACCGTGTTCCTGAAGGGCTGCAACCTCCGCTGCCGGTGGTGCCACAATCCCGAGACACTCGAGGCCCGTCCGCAGATCCAGGTGCATCCGAACAAGTGCATCGGCTGCGGGGCCTGCCTGGCCGCCTGCCCGCGCGGGGCCCACGTGGCGGCCAACGGCAGCAAGCGGTTCCTCCGCGACCGCTGCGTCGCCTGCGGCGCGTGCGCGGCCGGGTGCTACGCGGACTCGCTCGTGCTCGTCGGACGCGAGATGACCGCCCGCGAGGTCGCCGACGAGGTCGCCCGGGATCGCAACTACTACCGCAACTCCGGCGGGGGCGTGACCGTCTCGGGCGGCGAGCCACTCTTCCAGCGGGCCTTCACCGGCGAGGTTCTCGCGCTGTGCAAGGGCGAGGGCATTCACACGGCCGTCGAGACGAACCTGGCCTGGCCGTGGGAGCACGTCGAGTCGGTGCTGCCGGTGGTGGACCTGGTGATGCTGGACGTCAAGGCGGCCGACGCCGCCCTGCACGCCGAATGGACCGGCGCCGACAACGCCCGGGTGCTGGACAACGTTCGCCGCCTCGGCGGCGAGGCGGTCGACGTGATCGTCCGCACGCCCGTCGTCGGTGGGGTCAACGACACGCCCGAAGAGATCGGCCGCATCGCCGACCGCATCGCCGAGATGCCCAACCTGCTCTACTACGAGCTGCTGCCCTACCATCCGTTGGGCACGGGCAAGTACGAAAGCCTCGGTATGACCTACCGCGCCGGCGCGGCCGAGCCGCCGAGCCGGCAGCGAATGCGGCTCCTCGCCGTCGAGGCGAGACGGCGAGGCATTGCTGTTCGTGCGCCGGGGGAAGAAGGTCAGAGGTGAGAGGTTAGAGGTGAGAGTGGCGGAGGCGAACGTCGAGCGCACCGGCGGCGGCCGGCGCCGATCCGGGGAGAGCGTGAATGGCGAAGATATCGAGAGTAGGAGATCTGAGGGTGTATCGGCGGCTTGTGGACTTGCACCTTCGCGTGCATGACCTGTCGCTGACCTTTCCGAAGCACGAGATGTACGAGTTGGGATCTCAGGTTCGCCGATCTTCGAATTCCGCTCCCGCCAACCTCGCCGAGGGTTTCAACAACAAGCACTTGAGGATCTACCAGGAATGCATCTCCCGGTCCCTCGGTGAGATCCGCGAGACGCAGCACCACCTGCTGGTGGCTTACAGGAAGGAATACCTGACAGACGAGCGGTTCCGCGAGCTGGTCGGCGAGTACAATGAATGCAGCGCAATGCTCCGCGCGATCGACAAGGCCCTGGAGAAAGGCAAACCAACCAAGAGGTGACCGTCGGCAGGAAAGAGGCAAGCGCATGAGGATCATCCGGCACTCGCCCACAGCCCCCCACGCGGATCTCCCACTCCAACCTCTCACCTCTAACCTCCAACCTGACCTGGTATGAACCGATGGCCAACACGACGACGACAGACCTGACGCTCGATCGCCGGATCGAGCTGCTGGTGGCGAAGAAGCTCGAGCAGACCCGGGCGAAGATCGATCGGTACGGGTCGATGGACGAGGACGACTACGGCACGGTCGTCGCGCCGGAGGGCTTCGAGTGGCGCCCCGCGCCCGGCCGCCCCGACGGCTCGTTCTACGGCGCGAAGGCGTGGGGGGGCAGCTTCCGGTCGATGATGGAGGCCTATCCGGTCTACGTGGATCCGCTGGACGCGCTGGCGGGGCGGTGCGTGGTCTTCCTGTCGCGGCTGCGGTTCGAGATGGGCGACCGCTGGCCGGCCGAGCACGACTACCCGCATCTGAAGGCCGAGCAGGAGCTGTACAACATCACGTCGGGCATCGGCGCGGACACGCACTTCGGCGGCGATTACCTCATCGGACTCGAGCTCGGCTGGGGCGGGCTGCTGGAGAAGGTCCGCCGCTGCCGCCGACGGCACGGGCCCGACAAGGCCGAGTTCTACCAGGCCGAGGAGGACACGATCCTCGGCGTGCAGAGCTGGATCCGCCGTCACGTCGCCGCGATCCGTCAGGCCGAGCGGGACCAGACGAGCCCCGAGCCGGCTGCCGACCTGCACGAGCTGGCCGAGGTCAACGAGTGGCTCGTCGACAACCCCCCGCGAACGCTGCACGAGGCCTGCCAGTGGATCGCGTGGTTCGGCATGGCCAGCCGGGCGCTGAACCGCGACGGGGCCGGCTGCCAGCTCGACGAGATCCTCCGCCCGTACTACGAGCGCGACCTGGCCGCCGGGCGGATCGACGAGGAGAGGGCAATCTTCCTGGTCGCCTGCCTGCTGCTTCACGGGACGCACTACCACCAGATCGCCGGCCCGGACCGCGACGGCCGAGACCAGACCAGCCGGATGTCCTTCCTGATCCTCGAGGCGGCCCATCGGCTGGGCGTCCCGGTGAACCTGACGATTCGCGTGCACGACGGGCTGGATTGCCGCCTGCTGCACAAGGGCGTCCGCCACCTGTTCGAGGACCGCAAGGGCTGGCCTCGCTTCAGCGGGGACAAGGCGCTGACCGAGGGCTTCATGCGCAACGGCTACTCGGCCGAGCTGGCCCGGCAACGGATCGCGATCGGCTGCCACTGGATGGCCGTCCCCGGGCGCGAATACACGATGAACGACACGGTGAAGATCAACGTCGCGAGGGTCTTCGAGGTGGCGTTGTGGGAGATGCTCGACGGCGAGGGCCGACCGTCGGTCGCGAGGCTGTGGGTGCTGTTCGAGCACCACCTCCGCCGGGCCGTGGCCTGCACGGCGGCGGGGATCGACTGGCACCTCGACCACCACGGGCGGATCTCGCCCGAGCTGATGCTGAACCTGCTCTGTCACGGCCCGATCGAGAAGGGGCTCGACGCCGCCGACGGCGGGTTGGAGCTGTACAACCTGTGCGTGGACGGGTCGGGCCTGGCGACGGTGGCCGACTCGTTCGCGGCGCTCGAGCAGCGGATCGAGCGCGAAGGGGCGATGGGCTGGGACGAGCTGGCCGGGCACCTGCGGGGCAACTACGCCGGCCCCGGCGGCGAGCGCGCGAGGCGGATGCTCCAGGGCGTCGGGCGCTACGGCCGGGGCGGGTCGATCGGCGACGAGTGGGCGGTGCGCGTCTCGCGGAAGTTCACCGAACTGGTGAAGGCCTCCCCCACGCCGGGCGGGCGGAACCTGATGCCCGGCTGGTTCTCCTGGTCGGCGACGATCAAGCTGGGCCAGGCCGTCGGCGCCACGCCGAACGGGCGGCGGGCCGGCGAGCCGATCAGCCACGGGGCCAATCCCGATCCCGGCTTCCGGACCGACGCGGCGCCGACGGCGATGTCGCGGGCGGTCGCGTCGATCCAGCCGGGCTGGGGCAACACGGCCCCGATCCAGCTCGAGCTGGATCCGGGCCTGACGAGCGATCAGGGCGGCGTCGAGAAGATCGCCGCCCTGATCGAGACGCACTTCGAGGAGGGCGGGACGCTGTTCAACATCAACGTGATCGACGCCGAGAAGGTCCTCGAGGCCCACGCGGACCCGTCGAAACACCCGGACCTTGTCGTTCGCGTGACGGGCTTCACGGCGTACTTCGCCGCCCTGTCGCCCGAGTTCCGCCAACTCGTCGTCAATCGGATCATCGACGCGCGGCGGGGGTGAATCGGTCGGCCGGGCTGGGCCGAAGAGGGGCAGCGGCACCCTCGCCGCGCTGCGGCGCCGGTGCCTGTCTTTGCCTGTTCGGCGGGGCGGAAAAAACCCCCTCGTGCCGCGAAACCCGACCGGGTCGGCGGCTGGTTAAAAAGATTGCCTGACAAGGTGAGCGGGTTCGGTTATCATCTGTCGGGTTTCCGGGAATCGAGGATTCCGCAGTCCAATCGGACGTTGCTGAGAAAGGTTTAGAGCGATGCAGAACAGCCGTGATCGGATGACGAGGATGACGCGGGCGGCGGCGCTGGCGACGGTGACGGCCCTGGTGGTGGCCGGGCCGGCGGCGGGTGCGCCCTACCGGTCGATCTATGACGTGGCGTTTTCTCCGGACGGCAAGCTGGTGGCGGCGAGCGACTACACGGCGGGCGCGGTGGCGATCGTCGACGTTGGCGGGGGCAAGATTCAGAAGGAGATCAAGCTCCAGGGCAAGCCCTGCGCGGTGGCCTGGGCGGACAAGCTGTACGTGACGGAGATCGGCGCCGGCACGGTGGCCGAGGTGGACGCGGCGGGCGGGAAGGTGGCCCGTCGATTCAAGGTGGGCCCGCGGCCGGCGGCGGTGGCGGTGGCGGCGAAGGCCAAGCTCCTGCTGGTGGGCAACAGCGGCATCAGCAGCGTCTCGGCGGTCGATATGGGCAGCGGCAAGGAGAAGAAGCGGATCGCCGTCCTGAACGAGCCGCGCTCCATTGCGGTCGCGCCGGACGAGTCGGTCGCCCTGGTGGCGAACCTGCTGCCTCTGGGCGACGCGACGGAGGCCACGCAGTCGGCCTGCATCAGCGTCATCGACCTGAAGTCGCTGACCAAGGTCAAGGACATCAAGCTGCCGAGCGGCTCGATGCAGGTTCGCGGCGTGGTCATTTCCGCCGACGGCAAGTGGGCGTACGCCTCGCACGCGCTGGGGCGGTTCACGCTGCCGACGACGCAGCTGGATCGCGGGTGGATCAACACGAACGCGATGAGCGTCATCGACATGTCGAAGCGGGAGTTGTACGCCACGGTCCTGCTGGACCGCCTGACCGAAGGCGCGTCCGACCCGTGGGGCTTGGCGATTACCAAGGACGGCAAGACGTTGTGGATCACGCTGTCCGGCGTCCACCAGATCGCGCGGATCGACCTGGAGAACCTCCACCTGCTGATGGCGGGCAAGGACCTGCCGAAGGACAAGCCCGCCGACCCGCGGAGCCCGAGGCACCTGTCGGCGATCTGGGGCGAGGTCAAGAAGGACCCGTCCAAGCGCGCCCTGCTGGCCAACGACCTGGCCGCCCTGTACGGCGCGGGGCTGCTGATCCGCGCCAAGCTGATCGGCTCGAGCGGTCCGCGAGGCATCTCCCTTTCGCCCGACGGCAAGAAGATCGCCGTGGCCAGCTATTTCACCGGGCAGGTGCTCATGGTCGACCCGACCAACGAGAAGGTCACCGCCTCGATCGCCGTCGGCACGCAGCCGAAGGCGGACGACGTCCGGCGCGGCGAGGAGATCTTCCACGACGGGACCTTCTCCTTCCAGCACTGGCTCAGCTGCGCCACCTGCCACCCCGAGGGCCGGGCCGACGGGCTGAACTGGGACCTGCTGAACGACGGGATCGGGAATCCCAAGAACACCCGCCCGCTGCTGCTGTCGTACAAGACCCCGCCGTCGATGAGCCGCGGGGTGCGCGCGAGCATGTCCGTCGCCTCGCTGGCGGGCTTTCGGTTCATCCTCTTCCGCGAGCCGGAGACCGCCGAGGTCGACGCCGTCCGCGCCTATCTCCGCGCCATGCAGCCCGAAGAGAGCCCCTACCTCGTCGGCGGCAAGCTGTCGGCCAAGGCGAAGAAGGGCAAGGCGATCTTCGACTCCGAGAAGGCCGGCTGCGCCATGTGCCACCCCGCCCCGCTCTACACGGACCTGAAGATGTACGACGTGGGGACACGAGGCAAGCTCGACCGGGCCGACGAGTTCGACACGCCGATGCTGATCGAGCTGTGGCGGACCGGCCCCTACCTGCACGACGGGGCGGCCAAGACGCTCCGCGAAGTGCTCACCACGCACAACAAGAAGGACAAGCACGGCAAGACCAGCCACCTGTCGCCCGAGCAGATCGACCAGTTGGTCGAGTACCTGAACTCGCTGTAAGCGGCCCGACAGAGCGGATACCCGGCGCGGCCCGGAGCCGTGCGAAGTGAAATGGCAGAGGCACGGAGCCCCCGACGCCGGCGGCTCTGTGCCTCTGTGCCATGGCGAGCAGATCGGAGGACGGCCATGCGGTCCGACGCAAGTTGGCGGGCGAGGAAGGCTCGGTGGGCGGCGGTCGTCCTGGCCTGCGCCACGGCGATCGGCGCGGCGGCCGAGGCGGGCCCGCTCGTGCGGCGGGCCCTCGACGCCGGCTGTGAGCAGATCATCTTCGCCGTTCGATCCACCGGCCGCGACGGCCACTGGTACGCCAACTTCGGGCACCATTCGCGCGGCCACAACAACATGCAGTACGGCCGGCCCGGCGGGTGGCTCCGCAGGCTGGAGCTTCGCACGGGCAAGGTCACCGACATCCTGGCCGACCGCGGCGGGTCCGTCCGCGACCCGCAGGTGCACTATGACGGCAGGAAGATCCTCTTCTCCTACCGCAAGGCGGGCACGCGCTACTTCCACCTGTACGAGATCGGCGTCGACGGCAGGAACCTGCGCCAGATCACGCGGGACGCCTCCGACGAGATCGAGCCGATCTACCTGCCCGACGGCGACCTGATGTTCTGCTCGTCCCGGTGCAACCGCTTCGTCCAGTGCTGGTTCACGCAGGTCGCCATCCTCTACCGGTGCGGCCCCGACGGCAGCGACGTCCGCCCCGTCTCGTGCAACGTCGAGCAGGACAACACCCCCTGGATGATGCCCGACGGCCGAGTGCTCTACATGCGATGGGAGTACGTCGACCGCAGCCGCGTCAGGTACCACCACCTCTGGACGTTCAACCCGGACGGCACGAACGTGATGGTCTACTTCGGCAACATGCACCCGGGCACGGTTCTGCTGGACGCCAAGTCGATCCCGGGCACGAACAAGGCGATCAGCGTCTTCTCGCCCGGGCACGGGCGCAAGGAGCACGCCGGGCGGCTGGGCGTGATCAATCCCGATGGCGGGCCCGACGACCGCCGATCCGTCGCCTATATCGGGCGCGGCAGCAACTACCGCGACCCCTACCCGCTGGCGGAGGACCTCTTCCTCGCCGCCGAGAACGAACGCCTCCTCCTGATCGACGCCGACGGGCGGACCGAGGTGATCCATCGCGCCGCCGAAGGCGGGATGCTTGCCCACGAGCCGCGACCCCTCCGCAGCCGACCCAGAGAGCCCGTCCTTGCCGGCCGCGTCAACTACGACGAACCGACCGGCCGGATGATCCTCGCCGACGTCACACACGGGCGCAATATGCGCGGCGTGGAGAAAGGCGATATCAAGAAGCTGCTCGTGCTCGAGACGCTGCCGAAGCCGGTCAACTTCAGCGGCACGATGGAGCCGATCACGCTCGGCGGGTCGTTCACCCTGCCTCGCGTTCTGGGCACCGTGCCGGTCGAGGCGGACGGTTCGGCCTATATGGAGCTGCCGGCGCTGCGGTCGCTGTTCTTCGTCGCCCTGGACGAGCGTGGGCTGTCGGTCAAGCGGATGCAGAGCTTCGTGACGGTCATGCCGGGCGAAACGATCAGCTGCTCGGGCTGCCACGAGAGGCGCAGCGACACGGCCCGCTTCCGTGGCGGGCTGCTGGCCACGCGCCGCCGGCCGAGCCGGATCCGCCCGATCGAGGGCGTCCCGGACGTGTTCGACTTCCCGCGCGACATCCAGCCGATCCTCGACCGCCACTGCGTCCGATGCCACGGCTACAAGCAGCGCCCGCCGCGCGACCTGCCGCTGGTCGGCGCCCGCGGGCCGATCTACTCCCACAGCTACTACGCCCTCATGTCGCGCGGGCTGATCGCCCACGGGCGAGACGCCGACGGCAACCGCCCGCCGCGGTCGATCGGCACGTCGGCCAGCCGGCTGCTGGCGCTGATCGACTCGGCCGCTCGATCCACACGCACCAAGGCCGGGCACGAGAAGCTGAAGCTCTCGAAGCTGGAGCTGCTGAAGATCCGCCTGTGGATCGAGTCGGGCTCGCAGTATCCGGGCACGTATGCTTCGCTCGGCTGTGGGATGGTCGCCGCGCGCGTGGACGCGCGCACCGTGGGGCGTCGCTGCACCGGGTGCCATCACGCCCGCGACCGGAGGGGCGGGGCCCGCTTCAAGTATCCCAACGACCTGCTGCACAACCTGACCGAGCCCGATCGGTCGCCGCTGCTGCTGGCACCGCTGAGCGAGGCCGCCGGGGGATGGGGGCTCTGCAAGGGCCGGGCCGCCCTGGCCGCCAAGGCCCCCGCCGCCCCGCGCAAGACGCCCATGACCGACCCCTTCGCTCGCAGAGGCAACCCCGCCGTCGAGGCCAGGCAACTGCTCCGAGAGGACGGGCCCGCTGGGGGCAAAGGCGCCCCCGCCGGAACGGTCTCCGTGCCGGCCGTCTTCCGATCGACGGACGATCCGGACTACCGCAGGCTGCTGGCCGACATCCAGGCCCGAAAGGCCTCGCTGGATCAGGCCACCCGCTTCGACATGCCGAACTTCCGCCCCAACGAGCACTACATCCGCGAGATGAAGCGATATGGCATCCTGCCGCCCGACGCCGACCCCACCCGACGGCGCATCGATCCCTACAAGACCGACCAGGCATACTGGCGGTCCTTCTGGTTCCGCCCGAGCCAGTGAGGCGCCCGGCTCGCGATGACGCGTGCCACGCTCGCACGCTTCGGCGCGGCGGAAGGTCTGGCACGGCTGGGTGTGTGGACCTTTCCTGTTGGCGCTCCGGCGGCATATCGTGGTGAGCAGGGAGGACGTGCAGATGAACGACAGCAATTGCGCAGGTGTGAGCCTGGCCGTCGTGGCGGCGCTGGCGGCGGGGAGCGCCGACGGGGCCCAGCCGAACAGCGTGCCGCTGTACCACGTTGTGGAGATCGCCCTGGCCGGGCCGAAGCTCGGGCCCGCCGAAACGCCGGCGCGCGACGTGAAGCTGGCGATGACGTGGCGGCACGAGTCGGGCAAGCCGAGCGTGCGGGTGTTGGGCTTCTGGGACGGCGACGGGAAGGGCGGCTCGTCCGGCGGGGTGTTCAAGGTCCGCTTCTGCCCGACGCGCGCAGGGCGGTGGCGGGTCGTACGAACCGAGTCGGATCGGCCGCAACTTCGCGGACAGAAGGAGGGCGTCGAAGTCCTCTGCACGCCGTCAAGGCATCCGGGCTTCTGGATCGCCGGCCGGCGGTGGTACGGGCGGTCGGACGGCTCGCACCCGTACGTCACCGGCAACACGCACTACACGTTCCTCAGCCGGCGCAACGACAAGGGCGCCTCGGGGGTCGACCCGGCCGCCGACGTCCGCGCCAACGCGAAGTACTTCAAGAAGCTCCGCTTCGCCCTTGGCGGGGGGCGGTACCCGGACCCGAAGCTCAAGCCGTTCCTCGACGAGGCCGGCAGGCAGACGGAGGACGGGCGGTTCTCCCTCCGCCCGAATCCGGCGTGGTTTCATCGGCGGGCCGACCTCGCCGTCCGGGCCGGCTTCGAGGCGGACGTGATCTGCGACCTGATCGTGTGCGGCCCGGACACGCGGGAGATCCGCTCGACACTGAAGGGCGATCCGGGAGCGTGGCTTCGCTACCTCGCCGCCCGGTACGGCGCCTACGCCAACGTCTGGTTCTGCCTCTGCAACGAGTGGAATATCAAGAGGCCGTCCTACAAGCCCGCCGAGATCGTCGCCGCCGGGCGCATCCTCCGCGCCGCGCTGCCCTACCCCACGCCCGTGTCCGTCCACGGCAACTCGGGCAACTGGGATGCGTCGCTCAACGGCACGTGGCACGATCACGCGATCATCCAGTGGAAGCTGAAGAAGCTGGACCGTGCCGCCGACGCGGCCGCGGACAACCACGGGCGCGGCGGCACGAAGCCCGTCTGCAACGACGAGAACGCCTACGAAGGCAAGGGCGACCGCTTCAGCGAGGCCGACGTGATCGAGGGCTGCTTCGGCACGTTTCTCGGCGGCGGGTACCCGACGACGGGGCAGAAGCCGGCGAGCAAGAAGGGGCAGTACTTCTGGGGCGGCTTCGACGGGGGGGCTCATCGCGCGGCCGACAATCTCGGTGCCCTGCGCGACTATGTCGACCGGCACGTGGCGTTCTGGCAGATGAAGCCGGCCCGGCCGAACGAGAGCATCTTTCGCGGCGCGCCCGACAGCAGCCGCGTGCTCGCCGAGGCCGGACGCGAGTACGTCCTCGGGACCAACCGGGCGGCCCGCGGCATCCGGGCGAAGCTGCCCGCCGGCAAGTGGCGGGTCGTGCAGCTCGACCTGATGACGATCGAGCAGAAGACGCTCGCCGCGGAAGCGAAGGGCGAGATCACCTTCGCCGTGCCCGATTCCCGGGCCACCATGACGCACTTCCGCAGGATCGACGGCAAGCCCGGCCCGGTCAGGCCGACCCGCAGGCCCACCCGAGAAACGGGAGAAGGCGTGATGAACCTGAAATGGCTCCGCCTCCAGCCCACGTAGAAAAAGGGGACTGGCTCCGAAGCGACCTGCCACGGCGTAGCGGCACCGCCGCGAAG
>Ga0180438_10003501_pt1 | contig 23708 bp, 19 predicted proteins | sample SS_ome_12_FD_132455 | JGI IMG/M metagenome (GOLD analysis project Ga0180438, IMG submission 132455) | Hypersaline lake sediment archaeal communities from the Salton Sea, California, USA - SS_3_D_2 metaG | ecosystem: Environmental > Aquatic > Non-marine Saline and Alkaline > Hypersaline >...
CACGGGTATGTGATGGAAGAATATGAGGCGGAAAGCGGACGGCGTCGCGTGCGCAGGACGGATAAAACGCAAACATACACCATGCCGTTTTTTGCTGAATATTTTGCCAAAAGATCGGTGAAGCTGCCCTTCGGCTACCTCATTCCTCTGCCGGTGCCGGAAGTGGAAGTCAAGCTGCTCCAGCACGGCATTTCTGTGGAGAAACTCACCCAGCCGGTTGAATTGTCGGTCGAGTCTTTCAAGGTGACGGAACTCAAAGGGCAGGAACGGCCTTATCAGGGACACCGCCTCAACAGCGTCAAGGGGGAATACGCCATGGGTGAAAAGAAATTTCCTGCGGGAACGCTGTTCGTTCCGATGGCACAACCGCTCGGGAAACTGGCTGCGTATCTTCTCGAGCCGGAAAGTGACGATGGCTTCCTGGTTTGGAACTTCTTTGACCGATACCTCGTCCCTCAGTGGGGTCGAGGCCAGCAGGATTATCCTGTGTATAAACTTTACGATCCGAGTCCTATGGCAAAACAAATCTTGCGAGGAGAGAGGAAATGAAAACACACCGAACATTTGTTTTTTTTGTTTGTGTTCTATGTCTGTTTGTGACAGTCGCTCAGACTTCAGCTGAAAGAACGTTTACCCTTGAACAGGTTTTGAGCCCGCCCTATCCGTGGGGGTTGGTGTCGGCCAAAAACGCCGACCGAATCGCCTGGGTTTTTTATTCCCAAGGGGAAAGGAATGTCTGGACGGCCGCGGCACCCGATTTCAAACCTGTCAATCTAACCGGATTTGCCCGGGATGAAGTTTTCGAGATCCCTGAAGTCCAGATCACCGATGACGGGAAAACCGTGGTTTTTGTCAAGGGAGGAGATCCCAATTCCGAGGGCTGGGTCACTAATTCCCGGAGCGACCCGAAAGGGATGGAACAAGCTATCTGGGCGGTCAGAACAGACACGGGTCAGCTCTGGAGAGTTGCCGAAGGTCGAGAACCTGTCCTTTCTCCCGATGGCCAATGGCTTTTAATCGAAAAAGAGGGATTGATCTACAGCGCTCCTTTAATTCCACCTTCCGATCCCACGGATGTTCCCGAACCCGAGCTTCTGTTCAGAGCAGCCGGACAGAACGGTTCCCCTCAATGGTCTCCAGACAGCACAAGAATCGCTTTTGTCACCCGGCGGAACGACCACAGTTTCATCGGGATCTTCGACACGACCAAAAGAAAAATCACCTGGATCGCTCCCACTGTGTGCCGGGATAGCGGCCCTGTCTGGTCGGCCGACGGCAGGAAAATTCTTTTTCAACGCAGACCTGGATTGCAGTACGGTCAAACAGGATCGAGAAGATACTGGAGATGGAGCGAACCGGTTGCGGATGTTGCATTCTGGTTGGCTGATGCCGAAAAGGGAACAGCTGAGGAGATCTGGAAGTTCCCAGACGATGAACCCCGGTTTTATTCATTCAGGGAGTTCGAACTCACGGCCTCCGACCGCATACTTTTTATGGCCGAACACGATAACTGGGCCCATGTGTTCTCGATGCCCCTTACCGGCGGAGACCCTGTGGACCTCACGTCCGGAGAAGCATTCGTGGAACATCTTGGACTTTCCAGTGACGGAACAATGCTCTTCTTCAGCAGCAACCGGGCCGATATCCACGGTCGGCACATCTGGAAGGTTCCCACAGATGGCACCGGAAAAGCTGTTCGGTTGACCAGAGACGGCACGATCGGCACGTATCCCGTCGCTTTGTCTTCGGGGGACAAAGTCGCCTTTCTGTATGCAACGGCCCTTCATCCCACTTCTATCGCTACCGTTCCGGCTCGCGGAGGAGAAATCGAAGTGATTGCCCCGGAAAAACTTCCAGCCCAATATCCTATGGACGATCTGGTCGTTCCCGAACTCGTCGTAGTCAAGGCCCCGGACGGATTGGAAATTCCCTGCCAGCTTTTTTTGCCCAAGGATGCGAAGCCTGGTGATAGGCGGCCCGGAGTCGTGTATACCCATGGCGGCCCAATTCGCCAGATGCTGTTGGGCTGGCATTATATGGAGTTTTATTCCGAGGCGTACGGCATCAATCAGTATTTTGCCAACAACGGTTACGTTGTCCTCTCGATAAACTACCGCAGCGGCATAGGCTACGGCCGATCCTTCCGCAACGCACCCGATACCGGTGCACGGGGGGCGGCTGAATACCAGGATATCGTGGCAGGAGCCAAATATCTCCAAAATCGTCCGGAGGTCGATCCAGAAAAAATCGGAAAATGGGGACTATCTTACGGCGGTCTTCTGACAGCCATGGCCTTGGCCCGCAATTCCGATATTTTCAAAGTCGGCGTCGATATGGCCGGAGTTCATGACTGGTCACAGCGCGGGAGGCTCGATGCGGAGGAGAGAAAACTGGCGCGCGAATCATCACCGGTGGCTTTTATCGGAACATGGACATCCCCGATTCTGTTTATCCATGGAGATGATGACCGGAATGTGGACTTTCAACAAACCACGGATCTAGTCCACAAACTGAGGGAAAAAGGGGGCGTGCATATCGAGTTGATGATCGCACCTGACGAACCCCATGAGTTCATGTTGTACAAGAACCGGATGGAGGCCTACAACAGGACGTTCGAATTCATCGATCGTTTTATCGGCAATTGATCTTCAGACGTGATGGGGGCTAAACGAGAATATCCTTTTTTTTGTACAAGATAAAGGTGAGCACAAAGAGCACCACGGATAGTCCTAAAAAATACATCACACGCCAACCGGTGATTGTGTAACCGCTTTGGAGAACGGCCGAGTCGACAAACTTGAACGGGCTCAAATAGCCGATTTTATCGACAGAGGGCGTCACTCTGGATAGAACATCGATGAAATACCCCCCTATAATGACCCCGATGGACAGGTTTGTTATGGGTCGTCCTCTTTTTATCAAAAGAGACAGAAAAATACCTATGGCTCCGAATGTCAGCATAAGCAGAAAGCAGTAGAACCAATGGATGGCGAAGGTATTGAAACGGTAACGGGAATCCCCCTTGAATATCTCCAGGCTTAAGAACCCGATGACAAGGATCACCAGATTGAAAAGCAGCATGTAAGTGAGATAGGCCGCTAATTTGCTCCCCACAACCTCATGCCTCGTGACGGGTTTTGTGAGAAGAAATTCAGCGGTTTTTTCCCGTTCTTCCTGAGCCAGAATTTTCCCAGAAAGGAACATCGAATAAAAACTTCCCAGGAGCATGATAAACATGGCGTTTCGGGTGGAATAGAAGCCCAGGACATTTGTCAGAATATCCAAGCTGGCACCGAATGCCGTCATGATGTTTTTCATGAAAGGATTTTCGAAAAAAGCCGTCAACTGCTTGAGCATGTCGCCTTGCATCAGGATGGGATAAAAGGCCATTCCCATAAGAATAAATGCACTGACGGATGCGCTCCAGCCGATGAAGGAATTCCTGTATTGTTTCATTTCCTTGCGATAGATATTCCTGTTTATCATTGTTTGCGAGATAAGGTGTTAGGCTCGTTTTCCTCTGAATAATAGTGCATGAAGATTTCTTCCAGCGTCGGTTCTTCGATGATCAGGTCCTGGATGTCTTTTCCGTCGAGAGCTTGGAGAAAATCGTTCATTGTCCCCGAAAAAAGAAAAAAAATGCTGTTTCCATCGGCATACGGATTTATAATTCCCGCGCAATCGATCTCGTTGAGTTTTGCCGGGCGGGAAAATTCCACCTGGATTTTCCTGAGCTGCTTTTTCCTCAAATTTTCGATGTCTTCCACGGCCACGATCTTTCCTTCTTTTATGATCCCTACACGGCGGCACATTTTTTGGACTTCGCTCAGCGTATGAGATGAAAAAAAGATGGTGGTGCCCTTGCTTTTTTCTTCTTTCAGTACTTCGAAAAACCTGGCCTGCATCAAAGGATCGAGTCCGTTTGTCGGCTCATCCAGAATCAATAGGGGAGGTTGATGGATGAGGCTTTGCAATATCGCGACTTTTTTTTGATTTCCCCTGGATAAGTCGATGATTTTTCTGCCGAGATCCAGGTCGAACATGTCGGCCAGTTCTACGATCCTGGCTTCGCAGTCCGTTCCATAGAAGCTGCCGGAATACCGGAGAAGCTCATGCACATCCATTTTTTCATAATAGTGGACCTCCGATGGCATGAAGCCGATCTGTTTTTTAATCTCTTTGGTGTCTTTGACGATATCCAACCCGAATATTTTTCCGCTTCCTGAAGAAGGGAGGATCAACCCAAGTAACGTGCGTATCGTGGTGGACTTTCCCGCACCGTTGGGCCCGATGAATCCGAAAATTTCGCCGGGTTCAATCTTGAGATCGAGATCGACGATCCCCCTCGCATTGCCATAATATTTGGTCAAACCGCGGGTTTCTATCACATACATTTTACTCATCATAAAACATTTGATTTGAAATCTTCAACGATTTTATTTCGATCCAAAAAATGCAGAAATGGACTCATCTTTTTTTGTGTGATATGTTCATCCTGATCGAGCCCAAGTAAAGGAGACCTCCATGAAAAACAAAATTTTGCGCCTTCTAACGTGGTTGTTTTTGTTGATTCCAGTCATATTGACGGCACAAAACACGCAATTTTCCAGGGAAACACAAAAATACATCCTTTATGATGCCCCGGTATTAGCCCTGACAGGTGTTCGAGTGATCGTTGGCGACGGTAGAACCATTCGGCCGAACCAAGCCGTGATTATCAAGGAAGGCCGCATCCTGGATATGGGAGATTCGGATAAGGTCAGGATTCCCGAAGGGGCTGAACACATAGACCTGCCCGGAAAAACCGTATTACCGGGATTTATCATGTTTCACGAACATTTGTTCTATCCCGCTGGAGGCGGGCAGTACAATCAGCAATTGACAAGTTTCCCAAAACTCTATTTAGCAGGAGGGGTGACGACCATTCGGACTACGGGCAGCATAGAACCGTATGCAGATCTGAACGTGAAAAGGGCGATCATCGCAGGTCGAATCCCGGGTCCCAAGATGGATGTCACCGGCCCTTTCTTGAACGGCCCGGGCTTGTCTCTTCTTCAAGTGAAATCCCTGAAAGGACCCGAAGATGCCAGGGCTATGGTGGACTACTGGGCCGGTGAAGGGATCGATTCTTTCAAGGTCTATGCCCAGATTTCGGCCGAGGAATTAAGGGCGGTCGCAGAAGAAGCGCACAAAAGAGGCAAAAAAGTAACAGGGCACCTTGGATCCTTATCATACAGAGAGGCGGCAGATCTCGACATCGATAATATCGAACACGGTTTTTTTCAATCGACGGATTTCATTCCCGATCCCAATGATAATCCGAGCGGCCTGACGCAAAGGCAGTCATTGCTGGCGCTGGATCCCGAAGGTCCGGAGGTGGAATCCCTGATCGAACATCTCGTTCGAAAGGGGGTCGCGATAACTTCGACTCTCCCTGTTTTCGAAGCAATGGTTCCCGGCCGACCTCCTCTTCCGGATGAAGTTCTGGATGCCATGCTGCCGGAATCCCGCGATCAATATCTGCTTACCTGGCAGCGAATCGCAAAAAACCCCGAATCGGATTGGCAAATCCTTTTCAAAATCGGAATGGACCTGGAAAAGAAATTCTTCGAGGCAGGCGGTCTTTTACTCGTAGGGACCGATCCCACAGGATATGGAGGAGTGGTGGCGGGTTATTCTAACCTAAGGGCAATTGAGCTTCTGGTCGAGGCGGGTCTTTCCCCGTTGGACGCACTGCGGGTTGCCACTTTCAATGGCGCCAGGTATCTGGAGAGAGAAGGTGATTTAGGTACGGTTGAAATCGGCAAAATAGCCGACCTGGTGATCGTGGATGGGGATCCTTCTTCGCAAATTCAGGATATCCGGAACATCACCATCGTTTTCAAGGACGGGATCGGCTATGACTCGCAGCAACTGTTCGCCTCTGTGAAGGGGACTATCGGCCTCAGGTAAGTTTTGTTCAATTTTTAGAAAAAATAAACCTGAGACCCCTTTCCAGGCTGCTGTCAGGAACATGCCCTTCCCCTTCGAGGATTTCGAGTTTACTCCGGAAGCTTTCGGGAGCATGGGACTCGAGATAATCTTGGAGGTCCGGCACATAATTCGTGACACGGGGGGAGTCTTTTGTCCCGTGAACCAAATATAAAATACGGCCGCTCAAATGATCGTCTGCGATGATCGCTTCCGCTTTTTTCCTTATGTGCTCCGGACAGTGGCCGATCATCGGACTGCTGGCGATATAAGCATCGAATGTCTCGGGATTTTGGAGTATAGCGTACACAGCAAATAAGGCAGAGTTGGACATACCATGGAGAATAGAATAACCGGATGCGCGAAAATTCTGCGCAATTTGCGGCATCAATTCTTCATGGATAAAACGCAAAAATTTCTCCGCACCTCCGGAACCCGGGCGATGCGAGACGGCGATCGGGATCATGTCACGATTGCGGTCTGTGTTCCAGATGCCGACAACGATCATCTGAGGTACAAATCCCTTTGCATTCAGGTCTCTGAGAGTGGAAACAATCTTTGGAATCACCGTTTTCGCTTCGGCGTCCAGGACGTATAGCACGGGATAAGTTTTTTGGGAAGTCGCATACCCGTCAGGGATGGAAACAGTCAGGGTTCGTTCCTCATTCAATATTTTTGATGTGATTTTGATAACCTGCGGGCCAGGGGCTTGAGCCCCTTCCAAAGCAGGATAGGGTAGGGGTACCAGCCATAATACTGCGGTGGCGAGGAGGACAGTTATGGTTAACGGTTGCTTGATATTCAATCCAAATGTCATGGAAACCTCCAAATTGCATTCGGTTCTCGCAATTTTAATTTTTTGAATATGAGATTTCAAATTTTCTGGAAAAAATTATTCATAACGCAACGAATCAGCCGGATTCGAAAGGGCTGCTTTCAGTGTTTGGAAGATCACCGATATCAAAGCGACAGCCAGAGTCATCAATCCGGCGATGATAAACGGCATGAGACCTATACCTGTCCTGAAGGCGAAAGCCTGCAGCCACTTGTTGACCGCAAAATAAGCAGCAGGCCAGGCCAGGATATTAGCTGCGATGACCCACCGGAGATATCTGCCGGTAAACATCCTGACAATACCGGATACACTCGCACCGAGAACCTTGCGAACCCCGATTTCTTTGGTCCTCTGTTCGGTGCTGTATGCGGCGAGACCGAAGATTCCGAGGCAGGCGACAAGCACGGTCAATTGGCAAAATGAAATGAGTAACGCAGCCAGGCGCCGCTCTTCGTCATAGGAGCGAAGATGGAGGTCGTCCACATACGCATAATCGAAGATCTGTTCGGGGAAGAGGCTGTAAACCACCTGGCGAATTCCTGAGATAGCCTCCTGGTTTTTTCCCGATGGAAGTCGGATCACCAGATCACCTGCTGTCTCATCAGCCGGGAATAAAACAGTGGGATAGATACGGGAATGGATAGAATTGGTATTCCAGTCCTCGAGTGTCCCGATTATTTGGTAGGCATTATCTCCTCGATACAAGAATTTTCCGATAGGGTTCTCTAGTCCAAGATTTCGCACTGCCGTCTCATTGAGAATGACAGCCTCCTTGTCGGCAGCCCTCCCCGGTTGGAAATTCCGGCCTTCTCTGATATTTAATTCCATGGTAGGGATGAAATCTCCATCCACTTCCAGGGATTGAACGATCGAGCCTTTTTCATCCGCTTGGCCTTCCATCCGAATGGTTGAGATATTGCGATTCTGGGCAGATGGAAAGTTATCCACAGAGGAGGCAGCCAGGGCTACTGTTCGGCTGAGAATTTGTTCCTTGACGATGAGGACATTTTTTGCAAGGGAGGCATCTCTGTTGTCCAGGACAATCAAATTATCCTTATTAAATCCCAGGTCTTTTGTTTCGGAATACCGGACTTGCTTGAGAACTACGAGGGTGCAGACAATGAGCGTGCCTGCGATGAAAAACTGTGCGCCAACCAGAATCCGCCGCAATCCTGCTCTGGAAGGCCCCCGGGGAATCCCGGATCGGAAGATAACCGCGGCCTGAAATCGAGATAGGAATAAGGCCGGATAGGACCCGGCAAGGAATCCCACGATCAGGATCATGGCTGCAACAGCGGGAAGTATCCATGGAGTCGACAAAACACCTAAGTTCAACGTTTTGCCGAGATATACATCAAGACGTGGCTTAAACAGGGTGAAAAGAACGAGCCCCAGGCCCATGGCTATCGCGGTGAGAAGGAGGGATTCCATTAAAAATTGCTTGATCAGATGAGAGCGCATGGCCCCGCATGTCTTGCGGATACCTACCTCCTTCAGTCTTCCTGCAATTTTTGCTGTGGACAGGTTGATGAAATTGATAGCGGCGATCAGCAAGATTAGCAGAGCGACAGCAGAAAAGATATATAACCTCGTGATGCTGCCTGAGTTATCCAGGTCATTGTTCATGCCGTGAGCCGCATTGTTTATGTAGATCTTGTCGAGCGGCTGGAGGTAGTAGGAAGCATCCTTTTCATTTTCGTCGAGGTGAGATCGCGCTAAAGTCGTTATCTTTTCATCGACAACGTTTGGATCGGAATCCCTCTTGAGACGGACAAAAGTCGTGATCATTCCCCAGCTGTTCCAGCGCTGGATCGCATCGCCATGCGTTTGATATAGAGTAGCAAAGGAAGCGATCATCGGTGTCCTCAGAACAGTGTTGGAGGGAATTGTCTTCATGATACCCGTGATTGCGAACTCAAAGGTCTTGTGCAATGTCAGGCCCAGCGTTTTTCCTATAGGATTCTCCTTCCCAAAGTACTTCTGGGCAAGCGTTTCATCGATAATCACGGTAAAGGGCGCATAGAGAGCCGTTTCGGGATTCCCCCTCAAGAGGGGAATAGCAAATACACTCAGTATTTCTTGTTCGGCAAATAACATTTTTTTTTCTTTGAAGTCTCTGTTTTCTATCCGGATCGGAACATTGTGCCGCCTGAGAATGCGGACGCTTTCCTCGATCTCTGGTAAACTTTCTTCTGCGGCAGGACCGAATGGGGGAGCCACGATAGCATTGTGGAGGACTTGGCCTCCCATGGGGATACGCCCGTTGATCCGGAAAATGCGGTCTCTATCCGGATGCATAGTTTCGAAGCTTAGCTCGTGTATGACATAGCTGGCCATGATCAAACAGGCTGCCAATCCAACGGCAAGGCCGATGATGTTGAGCAGAGCGTATCTTTTATGCCTGAGGATATTTCGATAGGCCAGTTTGAGATAGTTGTTTAACATATGAGCACCCCCGAAAATAAAATTTGCAAGAAACATCGGCAGCGATTTCAAAACCTGCGACAAATACCAGGAACGGGCTGAACGGATCCCGAATTCGTTTGCCATCTCCTGGTATATTTCTTCATAATCCCCCGCAACGTATGATCCCGAAAACCGGGTTAAAAACCAGGCAGCTAACCGGGGAGGTTTGATGATCTTCATCTTTTCCATGTTATCGTCCGTGGGTGAACTCCGGGATAGCTTTCCACAATTCGATCTGATGCTGATGGGTGGCATCCAGAGCCTTTCTTCCTTCGGGTGTGATTCTGAAATAGGCTCTGCTTCTTCCCCCTCGCTTAGGTGTAGGATCGGAGAATTGTTTTATAAGATATTCCTTACGAACAAGTTGATCCAGGGCAAAATACAGCCCCCCCAAGGTATAAGTTCTGCCGAAAATCTTGGAAACCTCCCGATTGATAGGGACCCCATAAGCTTTGTCTTTCAGCTTGAGGACAACAATAAGGATTGCTTCTTCCAATCTAGTGAGAAGATCCATTTTACCTCCATTTCTATTGGCTTCCAATATATAATACGCTTGTCTTATCGAAATGGTTGTCATGATATGTTTAAAAAAAACTTGATTTTTTGTTCGATATGTTTTAATTTGTAAGGGATATAGTTATGTGAGGACAAGATGAAGTTCTTATCCCGGCCCGAAGAAATAATCCTTTTCACTGTCTTGTATTTGAAGGAAAACGCCTATTGTGTCCCGATAAGGGAAAAGGCTTCTGAAATATCGGGAAAGGAATGGTCGTTCGGGGCTGTGTATGTGCCCCTTCATCGGCTCGAAAAGAAGGGATTGGTGAAATCTTCTTTCGATGATCCAACGCCCGTGAGGGGAGGGCGAAGCAAACGCATTTACAAGATCACGAGTGCAGGGATAAAAGCATTGGCTGAAGTCAGGGAACTCCATAAAAACATGTGGAAAGAAAGTCCGGAATTTTCCCATGAAAAAGAATAGGTCATCGCCACCTCCAAAACTTGAAAAGCTTCTTGGCTTCATCCTTCCGAACTACGCGGGGCATACGGCGCTGGGGGATTTTGCAGAAGAATATTATCGGGTAGCCAATATTTGGGGAAATAGTTATGCCAAATTTTGGTATCTGTTCCAAATCATAAAGTCTATTCCCTCGTTTATAGGGAATTCCATTCGATGGGGGTTAGTCATGTTCAAAAACTACATGAAAGTGACGTTGCGGACCATCCGCAGACACAAAGCTTTTTCATTCATCAATATTGTCGGCCTGGCTGTCGGCATGACCTGTGTTGTCATACTCATGCTTTGGGTTCGCTATGAGTTGAGCTTCGAAAGACATCATCATAAAGCGGAGAGAATTTTCCGGGTTGCCAGTGAATCCCATGCTTTTCCTCCACCTACCAAGATGGTCGTCACGCCTCCTCCAATGGCAAAAGCTCTTAATCAGGAATTTCCGGAAATCGAGACATCTGCCAGGCTTTCAAGAGGAGGAGGAAATAAAATTTTTTCTGCAGGGAACCGGCATTTCTTCGAATCCTTTTACGCCGTCGATCCGAGTTTTTTCCAAATATTCACATTCGACTTCGTGGAAGGAGATCCAGGTTCGGCATTGAGCGATCCTTATTCCATCGTTTTGTCTGAAGACCAGGCCAGGAAGTTTTTCGATAACCAGAATGCAGTGGGCCGGATTATTCAATTCGACGAAAAAACTGACCTAACCGTTACAGGGGTCATAAAAAACATTCCTGCAAATTCTCACCTGACGAGGGATATCTTCATGCCGTTCGAAACCTGGGGAAAACTTTATGAAGAACCTTTGGAGCATTGGCGGTACGCGAGTTTTTACACCTATGTTCTCCTGAGTCCCGATGCAAATGTCCAAGAGCTGGAATCGAAATTCCCGGCATTCACCGAAAAACACGGGATTCCCAAGCAGAAACTGTTCCTCCAGCCCCTTCTCAGTATTCATCTTCACTCCCATTTTCAAGGCGAGCTCAGCCCCAATGCTCGCGTGTCGACATTGCTTTTGTTCGGTTCCATCGCCCTGCTGATTTTAATAATCGCCTGCATCAATTACATGAATTTGACCACGGCCCGTTCCAGTGTTCGGCTCAAGGAAGTCGGTGCGCGCAAGGTCGTTGGCGCCAGCAGAAACCAGGTATCCCGGCAGTTCCTGGGGGAATCCTTAATCATGGCATCGTTTTCTTTGGTCATATCCTTTTTTTTGATTCACCTTTTTCTCCCCCTTTTCAATTCTCTGGCAGAGCGACAGTTAGTTCTTAAAGGGGAAAGTCTCCTCCAGATCCTTCCGGGGATTCTCTTGCTGGTCCTGTTTGTGGGGATATTGGCAGGCAGCTATCCAGCATTTTTGATGTCTGCAATCAAGCCTGCTGCCGCTTTCAAGGGTTTGGGGAAGAGAGTCTCTCAGAAGGGCCGGATGCGCAATGTCCTGGTGATCGCGCAGTTTTCTGTCTCGCTCACACTCATCATTGCCGCCCTGCTTGTCAGAAGCCAGCTCGGTTTCATCAGGGATAAAGATATGGGATTCGATAGGGACCAGATCGTTGTGGTTCCGCTATACGAGAATAAGATCCGTCAAAATCCCGGACCGGTCCTGGAAGAACTGAGAAGACATCCCCAGATCCTGTTTGCCGCCTCTTCCATGCATCTGCCAAACGACGTGGGAGCCATGACAACGATCAAATGGCAGGGAAAACCGGAGGAAGAGCAGACATGGGTCAAAGTCAGTGAGGTCGGATATGATTTTACGGAAGTTTACGGGATCAATATCCTCCAGGGGAGAAGCTTTTCTCAGAAATTTCCATCTGACGAAAAAGGGGCTTTTCTGGTTAACGAAAGCGCTAGGAAAATCATCGGCGATGATTTTTATTTGGGCATGGGTTTGAGCCACTGGGGACGTCCGGAACCGTCAGGACAGATCGTTGGGATCATGAAAGATTTTCATCTGAATTCTATTCATGAAGAGATCAAACCTTTGTATATCTACCTGAATCCCAACCGGGGGCAGCACTTATCCATCAAGATCAGGGGGGAACATATCCCCGAGACTATCGGATTTATTCAGAAAACCATGAACCAATTCTCACCCCAATATCCTTTCGAATACCGCTTCTTCGATGACCATTTCAACATGGCCTACTCCAGCGAGCAAAAAATGGAGAAAATTTTCGGCTTGTTTGCGACCATTGCCGTGTTTATCGCCTGTATGGGTGTGTTCGGGCTGTCCGCGTTTTTGGTCGAACAGAAGAGAAAGGAAATCGGCATCCGGAAGGTATTGGGCGCTTCGGTGTCTAAGATCGTGTATCTCCTCTCCAGGGATTTGATGTGGCTTGTGCTCGTGGCCAACCTCATCGCGTGGCCCGTTGCCTATTACACGATGAGCAGGTGGCTGCAGAATTTCGCTTACCGAACTCATATCCAGGTTGGATCCTTCCTGCAATCCTCAATTCTGATTTTCCTGGTTTCTCTTGTCACCCTTTGTTACCAGACCGTAAGGGCCGCCCGGGCCAATCCCGCGGATTCGCTGAAATACGAGTAAGCATCCGGATTCCTTTTTCAGCCTTGCGGGAATGGAGATATCTACCCATTCCTTGCCAAAGGAGAAAAGCTTGTTGAATAAGATAGCGTTGCAAGGTAAAATAATTTATCCATACAAATGTAACAAACTTGATAATGAAAGATACCGGCAACGAGGACAGGATAAAAAGAAAAGAAGACGGGTTTTTCGCAAAAGACTGGGAAAACAAGCCTCTCATCCCGATAGGGATCGCGGCCGAACTTTTAGGGACATCCACACAGACCCTTCGACTCTATGAAAAGAACAACCTTGTCAAGCCGGCAAGGAAAAATAAGAACCGATTCTACTCGGAGAATGACATCAGATGGATCCGATGTTTAAGGAATTTGATTCATGAAAAAAAACTGGGAATAGAAGGGGTAAAAAAACTCCTGGAATACGCTTCCTGCTGGGAGCTCCGGGATTGTCCCAAGGAATCGAGAGAGGCGTGTTCTGCCTATTTCTCGCAGACAAAACCCTGCTGGGAACTGAATCGCGCTATTTGCAAGCGTGTGTCGGGAAAAATATGTGAAACATGCGTGGTTTATCTTAGCCGGTTGAAAAATAAGTGAGATGAAAAAACGAGTCAGTGATTATCTCAAAGACTTTTTCAACTCTTTGAGTTTCAAGATTTTCATCATCATCTCTCTCCTCCTGGTCATATTGGTCAGTCTTTACATCACCATCGGATCCCGCTTGCAGACCGAAATTCTTGAAGATACTGTCGGTCAGGCCATCTATCGCCAGAGCGACCTGATAAAGCAGTCCCTCTTCAGGTTGATGCTGCTCAATGAGCGAGAAGAGCTGTACAAGACAATCCTCGTGATGGGAAACGAACCGGGTGTGGAAAGTATCCGGATTTACAATAAAAAAGGAGAAATCAAGTTTTCGGTTAAAGAATCTGAGACAGGAGAAACCGTCGATATGAAAGCCGAAGCTTGTTTTGTCTGCCATGCCGCAAATGAAGCCATCCAATCTTTACCGATGCAGGAAAAAACAAGAATTTTCACGACCGCTGATGAAAGACGGGTCATGGGGATGATCAATCCCATCAGGAATGCGCCTGAGTGCAGCAATGCCGCTTGTCATGCACACAGTTCAGAACAAACCATCCTGGGAGTCCTCGATGTCCAGATGTCCCTCAACGAGCTGGACCAGGCCATGTTCAAAGGGAGATCGCTGTTTTATATCATATTGATCGGAACGATCTTTTTAACGACAGTGCCTCTGGCTTTGGTGATCTATTTTACGATTTACCGGCCGATACGCACGCTGGAAATGGGGACAGCTACACTTGCAGCCGGGGATTTGGATCATCGCATCAAAATGCAGCGCAAGGATGAACTTGGTATTCTTGCCAAGTCCTTCAACAATATGGCATCCAACCTTAAAAGGGCTTATACGGAATTGAAAGACTGGTCGGATCAATTGGAAGTGCGCGTTAAGGAAAAAACAGAAAAAATCGAATTGATGCATCAGGGCATGTTGCAGGTTGAAAAGATGGCCTCTCTGGGAAAGATGGCCGCATCGGTCGCCCACGAGCTCAATAATCCAATCGCCGGGATACTGACTCTCGCGAAACTTCTTCAAAAAAAAGTTGAAAATCAAGTTCCGAACGGGAAAAAAAAGGAAGAGATAATGCAGGAGCTAGACCTCATTCGATCCGAATCTATGCGGTGCGGGAATATCGTTCGCAATCTTTTAACCTTTGCCCGGGGAAAAAGCGCAAATTTTCAGGAATGTTCGGTTGACAATGTTATCGAGAAAGCCCTCCAGATTCTCAACCATCATTTCGAACTTGCGAAAATCGAGGCTAGCAGCACAGTCGAAATTGAGCCGGCAAATATCGTTTGTGACCCGGAACAGTTGCTCCAGGCTTTGATCGCTCTCCTTGTCAATGCTGCCGAAGCCATGCCGGATGGAGGGCATGTCGATGTCTTGGCCCGGAAATCGCCAAACGATCCGCAATACATCGTCATTATGGTTAAGGATACGGGAGTTGGCATTCCCGATGATGTCAAGGATAAGATTCTAGAACCTTTTTTCAGCACAAAGGAAGAAAAAAGGAGTGTCGGTCTTGGACTGGCCGAAGTCTATGGGATCGTGCAGCGGCACAAGGGGAATTTAAAAGTGGAATCTACAGTCGGCGAGGGGACGACCATTATACTCGAACTGCCGATTGATCAGGAAGAAGGAAATAACGAATAATGCGCGCTTAGGAGTTAGGTCATGAAAAAATATAAAATACTGATCGTAGATGACGAACTCTCCGTAAGAACGTCTTTGGGGGGTTGGTTCATGGAAGATGGTTTTGAAGTCGAAACATCAGCCAGTGGTGAAGAGGCCCTGAATAAAATGCCATCAGGGCCCTTCGATATTATTCTGTTGGATATCAAAATGCCGGGGATCGACGGTATCACCCTTCAAAAAAGAATCAAGGAGATCGACGATACCAGCATCGTCATCATCATGACCGCTTATGCTTCCGTAGATACGGCCGTCGAAGCGCTGAAGCATGGCGCATTCGACTATGTATCGAAACCCTTTGATCCGGACGATCTATCCCATCTTGTGCGCAATGCCCTGAAACAGAAGGACCTGACCGATGAAAATTTGCAGCTCAGGGAAACGATATCAGGTCTTTCCGAGGTAGAAGAAATCGTGGGAGATAGCGAACAGATAAAAAAAATCGTTCAGCTTGTAAATGCAGCATCTGAGATCGATTCGGCTGTGTTGATAAAAGGGGAGAGCGGTACCGGAAAAGAATATATCGCCCGTGCGATTCACAGCCGCAGCAAGCGCCGCTATTCTCCATTTGTCGCTTTCAATAACAGTGGAGCGATCCCTGAATCCCTATTGGAAAGCGAGCTTTTTGGCCACGAAAAAGGAGCTATCAAGCACGCCCAGTACCGGAGAAGGGGAAAAATCGAACTGGCAAATGGGGGAACTCTTTTTCTATCAGAAATTGAAGACTTAAGACCGAATATGCAGCTCGATCTGCTTCGGGTTCTGAAAAATGAAAAGATCATGCGAATGGGAGGGAGAGAAGAAATTCATGTTAATTTCCGTTTGATCTCTTCTACGAAAGCAAACCTGGAATCGCTTGTGGAAGCGGAGAAGTTCAGGCAGGATCTGTATTATCAAATAAATGTCTTTTCCATTTTTGTGCCACCCCTCCGTGAACGAAAAGAGGATATCCTGCCGCTGGCCCGACACTTCATTGCCAAGTATTCCCGTTCCCTTGGAATACCAGAAAAAACGCTGAGCAAAAAAGCCGAAAAATTGCTTCAGGAATATCATTGGCCGAGAAATGTCCGCGAACTCGAGAATGCCATAGAGCGGGCTCTTGTTATTGGCGACAAGGAGTTGATCGAAATCGAAAATCTGCCCATTAGGCATGAACCTATTGCTGAAGATCTCCCAAAATCTTATTTAACCCTTGCAGAGGTCGAAAAAAAACAAATTGAGACGGTCCTTAAAGATGTCGAGGGGAGTCTCGATAAAGCAGCGGAGATCTTGGGAATCGCTCCCGATGCGTTAAGGACAAAATTAGAAAAAATTGGCATCTTGAATTAAGTGAAAAAAACCGTTTTTTTGGGTTTTATCAATAAATATTTCCCCCCATTCTGGCAAAACATATGTAAAGATCTCAACAGGATCATCCCTTTATCCTATACGCCTCTTCCGATAGAGATAGACATGAAAACGCTATATTCATCGGACCGGAACCAATATCATTCATCCCATATCCTTTCAGCGGTCATCGAGAGGTTGCCGGATAGCGGCGAGAAAATAATCGGGATAACCAATGTGGACATATTCATCCCGATATTGACGTTTTTATTCGGTGAAGCTCAGCTATCCGGGAAAGGAGCGCTTGTTTCCACACACCGTTTACAGAATGAATTCTATGGTTTGCCCGGAGATAACAAATTACTCTATGAAAGAACCTTCAAAGAGGTGCTCCATGAGTTCGGTCATACTTTAGGGCTGATTCACTGCAAAAACTTTTCTTGTGTGATGACATCCTCTTCTTATGTGGAAGGGATCGATTTAAAAAACGCTCAATTCTGCAGGCGGTGCAAGATTCGCCTCAACTCAGAGATCAAATAAAATTCTTATTCCGCTCTATTTTGTCAGGAAGAACTCGGATGCGATTTCTTCCCAGCTTTCAGGCGAGAGGTTTTTGGCAAATCCAGAGACAGGCACTCCTCCATCCAGGAGAACAGGACCGAGACTTCCGGCGATCTTTTCTTGAAGCGCGTCCACAGTTTGTTCAAGCCAGCTTAAAGCCAGCTTACCTGAAAGCAAATTTTTGAATTCCTTTTTGCTCGTTTTACCGGGAGTCTGCACTTTCAACAACCAGCCGGACTGAAAAGGATCTTGATTGACCAGCTCAGGATTTTTTATAACTTCTTCGTTGACAGCAATGACTTTTCCTGTCACTGGCGACAGCATATCGATAGACTTCGAATCTACCTGTAGGCTCCATCCCACTTCTCCCTGTTCGAGCGATGTGCCGACTTCGGGAAGCCTGATTGCCTTGGGCGTGCCGACAAGAAGCTGAGCGAAATCATCCATACCGATCCTGGCAACTTCTGCTCCATCCTGTTTTGCCCATGTGTGTCCCTGGAAGTAGGATAATCCTTGAAAGAAGCGAAACCAATGGGAAGAAGCCGAGGATTTTCTCTCGGATAAGTGTTTTGCTTTCCGGCCTGGACTTTCGAGATAAACTAAAAAAAGCACTAACAGAATCAAAAAGGCAATGACAAACAGGTATTCAAGTCCCTTGGTCGCAAAAATGTCTATGAAGCTGTAACTTTCCATTCTTCTTGCTCCTTTATGACTTTAATTTTTGATTGAACCTCTTTTGCCGGGGTTTCTTCCTTTGCCCATTCAGGCGGGGCACTGAGGATAGGCATACGATTGACGATCCATCTGAAGACGAGGATCTCGGCAAAAATAACGGTGAATGTGACCCAAATTTCCATCCAATGCGGAACATAATGGGCGGCGGAATTCCATTTGAATGCGATGATGCTGACATTCAGTCTATTGAAAACGATGCCTATCAAGGTCAGCACAGAGGCACCTCGAATAATCCAGAGATTTCTCGTTTTCAGGCCGTTGATAAAGAGAAGGCAGGGGATCAATACCAGGCCGATGACCTCTAATAAATACAAATAACCCATCGGTGTATTCAAATATGGCCAGTTCTGTCCATGGATAAAGACGAGCACTTTCATAAATAGATAGACGAACATTGTGCCCGCGCATATTTTTGCCAGCCCCATAACGATATCATCGTGGGCAGCGTGATGTTTGGGCGTGATCCTGTCTCGAAAGACCTTGTGGCTGAGTGTCCCTTCTAAAATGACCATCGACAAACCCGCAAATACACTCGAGACCAGGAAAAGAATGGGGATGAATTCCGAATACCACAGCGGATGAATTTTTCCTTTGGCCATTAAAAAAAGAGCCCCGAGGCCTGATTGGTGAAGAGTGGACAGTGTGATACCGAAAATTACAGCTCCCAAGGTCAGTGCACCCAGAAATTTCCTTATTTTCTTCCATCCCAGCCATTCGGCAATGGCAGGTGAAAATTCTATGAATTCTGCCAGCATATACAGCAGAAAGTGCCAGGCAACAAGAAACATGACCGAGCTCACTCCGAAGGAGTTCCCTATGATCGGATTGACGACGTTCCAGGGACGGCCGAGGTCGAGGAGAAGGGCTCCGGCATAAAACACATAAGCCAAGAAGCCATTGAGAACCGTAACCCGGATAATGGGGTGATATTTTTTAATCCTCAGGATATAGACCATAAAGGTCAGCACATAGGCTCCTCCTGCGAAGGCGACGCCTGTAATGACATCGAATCCGATCCAAAGTCCCCAGGGAAAATCCTGCGAAAGGTTGGTGACAGCTCCCAATCCTTTGATGAATCGAATCGCGATCAAAACAATTCCTACACCAATGATGACTGCCGCAATACCGTTAAAAGGGGTGATCACCTTACCCTTTGGCTTCAGTTCTCCTAAGAAGAATTTGATGAACCTTTTGAATTCATTCCCCAAGTCCGGTTTTGATGTTCGCGCGTTTTCCATCTCAGTCCTCGCTTTCCATATCATCGCTGTTTCGCTTGGTGGCATTGCTTACGGCATACAAAAATGCCGGGAACAATGTCAAAATAACAGGCACGGCATAGAGAAACTCTCTTGTGTATTGCGGATAGGGGGTGGTTCCGAGATCGGTTCTGAATCCGATCTGTTCGAAGGGAACGGCGGATAGATAGAGCCAGCCAGTACCACCCACTTCGTGTTCGCCATATATATGATGAACATATTTATCGGGTTCCTCGGAAATCCGCGTCCGCGCGAGGTCCAGCATCTCTCTTCTAGTACCGAATGTCATCGCTTCGGCCGGACAGTTTTCGACACAGGCAGGTATTTTGCCTTCTTGGAGTCGATCGAAGCACATTCTGCACTTTAGAATCCTGGGATTAGGGCTGTTGAATTCGAATTTGGGAATGTCATATGGACATGAAACCATGCAAAACCTGCAGCCCATGCATTTTTCTCCCCTCCATATGACAGGCCCCTCTTTGGTTTTAAGCATCGCCTTTGTCAGACATGCAGAAGCACAGGCCGGCTGATTGCAGTGCATGCACTGCTTTTTAACGAAAACCTCGCCACCCGATACATCGGCTTCGTAACGATTGACAACCGACCACTGTTCTAGGGATGTCGTACGGATTTTTCCTTCCAAATCCAGATCGAGATCGGGTTCGGGGAGATTATTTTCTTGTGCGCAGATTTCTTCGCATCCCCTGCAACCGGCGCAAAGTGTCGTGTCGACCAAAACAGATTTAAACTCCGTTCCTTCCACCGGCTCAGCAGCCCGGAGGGTGCCGTTAGCAGCGAGTGTTCCACTGGCAAGCCCCAGCGTCTTCAAAAAGGATCGTCTTTTCATTTCACCTCTCTTTTTTATGGAAGTATGTCAATTTTTTGATTTTTTTGCCGGATTCTATGCAAACTAGGGAGCTAAGAATAAACAGAAATGATGATTGTGTTTGCATGGCTGATTCGGCATAGAGCCCGGCTGAAAGAGCTTCCTTATGAAAACCGTTTTCAAAAACTGGCTTTTGTTGTAAAGACTATTCAATGAATTTTTCTTCGAAAGAAGACCATATTTTCTCATCGAATTGAGAAAGGATCCCTACGGGGATGTCACCTCCGTCAGCCATAGTGACGCCCAATTGGGTTTGGGGAATAGACAGGGTCAGGAAATTTTTGATTTGTTGAAATGTCTTGTTAATCCATTCCCTTGACTGTTCTGCGAAAAGCCAATTGCCGATCTCCGAGCCTATATTTTCCGGTTTGATGGCGAAGATCCAGTTCTGGCTCAGGTTTCTCCAGTCGGATTCTTCCAAAAGGAGATTATTCACGGCAGTAATTTCCCCTGTAACCGGAGATTTTATCTTGAGTACTTTTTCTCCCTTCCTGATTTTTATGAGAACATCACCCTTTTTAACTGTGGTGCTTTGTTTCATCGATTCAATATTGTCTGCCTGACCTACCAATCCCATGAGCATAGGCTGTATTCCTACCATAAGATTTCCTGTTTCCAAAATCTTACCCCATGTGAACGAAGGTTGGATAAACACTCCAGTGGGTAACATGTGACCGACCTTCGATAAGGAGAGAAATCCGTTTTTCGTTTTGGAGGCTAGTGCTTCTTTTCTCCAGCCAAACAATAAATAATAGATTAAGAAAAAAAGACAAATCATAGAAAAAATCAATAATGGCAACAATGGAACCCTCCTTGAGAAATTAAATTAGTATAAAAGTTAAAGTTTAAAATATAACTTAATTGCATATCCTAATTTATACATAAAGTCGGTTTTTTGTCAAGACATACCTGGCGTATAACGAAGATAGGTTAGAAAAGATCGATTCCTTCCGTAATGCAAATTGCTTATTAATTCGTGTATGGATTTGGAGGGGAATCTACAAGGGAATGAAACCTGTATAAGCGTTTTCAGATAAATGGCATAGCCCGAATCTGGTTAAAAGTCTTATAATGATAACATCTACTTTAAGGTAGGGAGTGACGTAAATGAAAACCTTTAAACATGCGAAGATCTGTTTTTTTCTTTTATTCCTTGTTCCTTTCACCCATGCACAAGATATCCTTTGGGATTGGGAATCCGGGTCCTATACGCCGGGATTTCAGCTGTTGAAGGAAGTGGATTATTCCCGGTTCTATCCGGCGGGAAATGTCGATGGATTAAATCCAAGACCCCTTCGTATTTACCTCTGGTATCCTGCAAAAAAAGCGGCCGCAAGGCCAATGCTCTTAAAAGACTATATCCATCTGGCTGCCTACGATTTCAGGCCTGAACGCCTTCCAGTCCAGCTGACCAAGGGATTGAGCGAAGACGATTTAAAATTGCTTATGGGAAAACGAACCAAAGCTGTGCGAGACGCCGTATTTGCGGAAGGCTGCTTTCCGTTGCTGGTTCTCGGGCAGGGGCTTTACTACGAATCGCCTCTTTCCCACGTTATCCTGTGCGAGTTTCTTGCCAGTCACGGTTATATCGTGGTCTCATGCCCTCTACTCGGCACGCATTACCGGCTGGTGAACCTCAATGTGGAGGACCTGGAGACAGAGGTCCGCGACCTGGAGTTCGTCATCGGAACTGTAAGAAGAATCCCGGAAATCGAGATCGAGAACCTGGGTGTCATAGGTTATGATCTGGGAGGGATGGCCGGATTGATCCTTTCTATGCGTAATCCCGGCGTGGATGCTTTCTTGAGCTTGGATGCCGGCATTTTGTTCGGGCACTTCTCGGGATTGCCGAACAGCCATCCCCACTACCAAGAGAACAATTTCACCATCCCCTGGATGCATATCACCCAATCTCGTTTTATCCAGGCGTTCCGGGAAGAACAGGGCTTGACTAATTTGTTCGATAGGAAATCGTATGGGGATAGCTATCTCGTTCGTGTCCCGACAGATAATCACGGAGAATTTTCCTCCTATGCCATGTTCGGTATCAGAGATGCCGTATCCGGATACTGGGGCCCTTGGATATCGGGTTCACAAGAGCGATACCTGGCAGTGTGCCAGAAGGCCGTGGATTTTTTCGATGCTTATCTCAAAAAAGAATCAGGGCCTCTCGCTAGACTCCAGGAATCCGCTCACATGCGGGATGCTGGAGAAGGAGCATTAACCGTGGAATACAAGCCAGGACAATCATCGCGCCCCTCCACAGACGATTTTGTTCACCTCATCATCGAAAAAGGTATTGATAAGGCTAAGCCTGCCATCGAACGGACGCGCAAGGCTTTTCCCGAAAGCGTCCTCATCGAAGAAGATGTTCTCAATTGGCTGGGATATCATTTCCTGTACTGGTGGGGAAGGGAAAAAGAAGCCCTGGAGGTCTTTAAACTTAACACGTCCCTTTTTCCTGAATCGGCAAACGCCTACGACAGTCTCGGGGAAGCCTATCTCACCAGCGGTGATACGGAATCTGCCATTCGCTGCTACGAAAAGTCGTTGGAACTCAATCCCGATAATGCCAATGCGGCCCAAAGATTGAAACAGATCCGGAAAGAAAATAAACTCTTAAAGAGCCAATAGGAGAAAGATGATGCTCCATAAAATCGAGAAGGTTTTGTGTATCTTGGTGCTGATGGGACTGCCTTTGCCGGGACGGGTAGATCCGGAGATGCCCCTGCGCCAAAAAAGGCTGAGTGATAAAGTCCTTCTGGTGTGGGCGGGCGATCATTTGCAGACGATCGCGACAGTGGCCGTTGCGACAAAAAAGGGGATCGTCGTGATCGATACGTGTTTGACCCGAACGGTGGATTCACGGATTAGACATGCGATCGAAAAGGAGTTCGGGAGGAACGACTTCAAGTATCTGATCAATACGCATTACCACCACGATCACACGGCCGGCAACCAGGTATACGCAGACACGGAGATCATCGCTCACAAAAATGTCCCCCGCGGCATGGAAAAAGAGCTCACAGGAAAGGGATTGGAAAGTCTTCTCGAAAAATTCAAGGGGATGCTCGAAGAAGCAGAGAAAGCCCTGAAGAGCGACGAGCCATTGCCCGTGAGTGAGCAATACATAAAAGAATTCGTGGCGTACCATAAAAGCGCTGTCCGGGATTTCACACACGGCTTCGTTCCTACCTATCCGACCATTCTGTTCGAGAAATCCATGATGCTGGATATGGGGGATGTGACGATCGAGGTCTATTCGTTCATCCGGGGGCACACTGACAGCGACATCATGGTTTACGTTCCTGAGGAGGGCCTGGTGGCTTTGGGGGATGTGAGCCCGGAACGGATGCTTCCATCAGTGAGAAAAGAAATGGAGGCTTATTTTGCCGAAACCATGGAACACTGGGGAAAGATCGCAGATGGCAGCAGGGAAATCAAATATGTGCACATGGCCCATTCGGACATGCATCTTTCTGTCGAAACCTTCAAAGAGCAGTATAGATATCTTCGTGATTTGTGGGAGGGGCTGTCGGACTTGCACAGCCAGGGGATTACCCTTGAAGAGGCCAGGGAGAAATTCACCATCGAAGACGATTTTCCTTATTTCAGGGATAAAATCACAAAAACCGGAAATGGCAGCATCCATGAACGCAACATAGAAGCCATGTGGGAGATGCTCAGCGAAAGATGAGAGCCGTTTATTCCCTTCTACAAATATTTATTCCTTATTATCCGTCAAAGTGATTCTATCGGCTGACTGCTGCAAAGGTCCCGCCTCGGCCGATATTCGCCCCCAGGTCGATAACGGTGCATGGAGAACTTATACGCCTTTGTCTGGGTTCATGACG
>Ga0180438_10003502_pt1 | contig 23708 bp, 24 predicted proteins | sample SS_ome_12_FD_132455 | JGI IMG/M metagenome (GOLD analysis project Ga0180438, IMG submission 132455) | Hypersaline lake sediment archaeal communities from the Salton Sea, California, USA - SS_3_D_2 metaG | ecosystem: Environmental > Aquatic > Non-marine Saline and Alkaline > Hypersaline >...
CTTTTGCCATGGCCCCCGGCCTTCACTGCCTTTTTCAGTTTCTTCTTATCCTCCACCATTGTCTGATCTTCCTTGAGCAGGCTGGTCACCAGCCCCATTAGCTTGAGATACTCGGCAGCGACCCCCTGGTTCAAGGAGTAGTGTACCCACTGTCCGTCACGCCGGTCTTTGAGCAGCCCGGCATCCCTGAGAATGCCCAGGTTACGGGAGGCCCGAGTCTGCGATATTCCCAGGGCTTGCATGATCTCACAGACGCAGAGCTCCCCATCCATAAGCAAATGAAGCATTCTCATTCTGGTCTCATCGGAAAGCGCTTTGAACACCTTGATTAGCTCCCACATGTCCCCCTCCAAATTGATATATGCGCGTATCCGCATATATCATATCAGGCTACGAAAAGGATTTCAAGGACTAGGAGGTGCTTGAACGAAAAAGGGCAGCCCATTTGAGGGCTGCCCTGCTTTTTGGGATATCGGTGGTTGTGGTTACTCAGGCTCAAGGAGAGAAGGCAATTCGAAAGGGAGTTCGCCAAAGGGCACTATCTTTATCGGCTTCGCCAGGATGGCGAACTGCATTCGAGGGATGGCCAACGCCATCATTTCCCGCTCACGATCCATAATAAGCAGGGCGTGGCGCAGGCGCAGAACCTTAACCCCCTCCGGGACAACAACGACCCGCTTGGCGAAAAGGCTGCCATCCTCCAGCTCCTCGGCCACTACCGACACTCTGTCCCCCTCATGGATGTCCTCAAGGGATAGCCCGCCATCTGCGGACACCAGGTACTGGTTTTCAAGCCGATTTTGGTTCTCGATGCGATTCTGGTTCCAAAACCCATAATGGTTTCCAGAACTGTTTTGATTTCCAAAACCAGATTTGTTCTCAAAGCGATTTTGGTACTCGATGCGATTCTGGTTCCGGAAGCAGTTTTCGCCTTGGCAGCAATACCGGGTATCATCATTGACCGTTACGGTAAAGGTGCCCTTGATCCTCTCGAAGCTGGCAGAGCCATCTTCCACCACCCTCGTCACCTTCACGCCATCAACGGTTATGGAGTTCTCACCTACTGCCGTCACCTCGCCCGCGATCCAGCACAGGCTTTGCCCTTCAAGCGGCGGTGCCAGCTCGGGTGCGGAGTCACTCATGGCAAGCGCAGTTCCCACGCCGCCCAGAGTTATTCCCAGGGTCACCACCAAAGCCACTACAATCCATGCCTTGCTCACTACTCCACTCCTCCTTTTTGTGTTCTTACTTTATATAACGAAAAAAGCGCCAAAAGGTTAGCGCCAATCTGTGCCGACTTTTTCAATTGCTCAGCTTCTGAGCCCTTCAACACAGTAGCCCAGAGGTAGCCACTGACAATCGTGACATATCTTCTCCAAATCCTGGAGGCTTATGGCACGGCGGATCATCTCCCTGACTTCAAGCCAGTTCAATCTATCCCCAGCCTTGATGTTGAGCCTTTCGATAACAGCCCTATCTTGACCTCTCCTATTCTTCTCCGAACTGGGACCTTTATGTTCGCAACCCTTCTCCCCGAGGAAGGGGCAATAGGAGCATATGTCATCGGGCTGGCACACGATCTCTATCACCGTTTCAGGGGAGGAGCGCAGCCGCTCCGCGATACCATCCATGTTAGCCACAAATTCTGGGGAATAACCCAATCCCCTAAAGCCGAGGAGGCAAAGCAGGTGATGAGCTCGCAGCCTCATTTTCCAACCCCTAGGTCACAGACTACCGTTTTCATTGCCCCCCTCCACCACCTCTATTGATAGCCTGAAGGGCATTGTCATAGGCCTGCCTTGCCCTCTCCAGGTCGGGGCGTAGGGCAGGCTTCTCCAGTTCCAAATCCTGAAGAGACAGCATATTAGGGGCAACGTTGTTAACCAGGAACCGCTCCACCTTGGCCCCCCCCTCACTAGGCACAGTAACCCCAGGCTCTGCTCCAACCAGCTGCTCTATCTTATCAAGGTGATCGACCAGACGCTCAACCAGCCCAGGCACCTTATCGGGCTTATCTTTTTCGATTATTCGAATGATTTCCTCAATACGTCGGTTGGCAAACTGGGCATGTAGTTTGGCCTTCCCGGTGTCTGTAGTTGCAAACCACATTCGCACTTGCTCCACTCCGGTCTTCACCGGATACAGGAGATCACCTGGGAGACTGTCGTTGGAGGCAGCCACCGTGCTGCCCCCGGCAACAAAAAGGAGCAGCACAACAGCTATGGCCATGGCCCAGCGCCACCGCCAGCGGAGGGCGAATCCTCGCCGCTGCCGCCGATGCCCCATATCACTTACCGCCGACTGAAACCGGTGCCTGGCTGCTGCCTTAAGCTCAGGGCGGGGCTCCACTGAGGAAGCCTCCTTAGCCATCAGAGCAACGCGTAACAGAGGCTCAAGCTCAGCTGCCTGCTCTGGATAACGAGCCAGGCATTCCTCGACGCTCTCGCCCTGGATCAAGCGCTCGAGGCATTCATCTAGGATTTTTTCAAAACCTTTACTCATCGTTCCGCCAAGAGGAAAGTCTTTTGCGCAGCGCCACCAGTGCGCTGTGTTGCAGCGCTTTCACCGCTCCTTCACTCTTACCCACCACACGCGCCGTCTCAGCCGTGGAGAGCCCAGCGCCAAAGCGCAGTGCCATCACCTCCTTCTGGTTCTTGGTGAGCTGCTCCAGCGCGGTATTCAACTGCTCAATATTTAGCCTTACCTCCGCCAGCACCGCGGGGTCGATTTCAGAAATAGCCATAGATTCATCAAGGACCAGATGTCCTTTTTTGGCTTTCTGCCTCAAATGGTCAACGGCAAGGTTATGGGCGATACGAAACAGCCAAGCGGAAAAAGGAACGCCACGCCATTTGAAGGAAGAGATGGATTCCAACATCTTCAGGAACACCTGCCCCGCAATATCCTCGGCATCCGCCCGGCTTCCTACCCTAACGGCAATATAGCGATAGATCCTATCGAAATACTCCTCATAAAGCCTGGCCAAGGCCTGGGTATCCCCACTTTTGGCCCGCTCCACCAGGCCCTTTTCATCTTGCACCTGGCAACCCCCTGCTGGCAAAAGCAGCGAAATTGGTGTTATCCCGTGCACTTAATATAACGTAATAAACAGGGAAAGGATAGTGGTGAGGAGCGTAATGTGATAGAATAATCCATCGTTCCTATTTCAATGAGGGGATGTTTTGCAGTACGCGATACGCCGAATGCGGGTCGAGGATGTTCCTCAAGCCAATGAGCTCGATCGCGAATGCTTCCCTGAGTGGCCTCCACCATCCTACAAGCGGGAGATTCTTTTCAGTAGATTGTCCCACTATCTCGTCGCTTGGGAAAGGGAAACGGATAGTCCCGCTGACCACCCAGTGATAGAGCAAAGAAAAAGCCCTCAAAGATCATCCAGGCTCGGCCAGTTCCTGGAGAGGTTAAGGCTTCTGCTTAAGGCTGAGCCGGATTCGCCATCAACCATGAATCAAAGAATTGTTGGCCTTGCTGGCCTCTGGATCATGGCAGACGAAGCTCATCTGATCACCATAGGAGTGCGGGAGGCATATCGAAGGCAAGGGATAGGAGAGCTATTGGTAATCGCAGTCCTAGACCTAGCGCTAAAACTCAATGCCCAGGTGGTTACCCTAGAGGTGCGGGCCTCCAATCTTACCGCCCAAAAGCTCTATGATAAGTATGGCTTCTGCAACGTGGGGCTGCGTCGAGGCTACTACTCAGATAATAGAGAGGATGCCGTGGTGATGAGCACAGATAGCCTCACCTCAGCTCCCTTTCAAAGCCACTTCCAGCGCCTAAAGCAAGCCCATACCCAGAGATGGGGTCCAACCGATTGCCAAATTGGCTAACACCCCCAGCTCAAAGATAAGCCGTGCTACCCCAGCGTTGTAAACCCCAGATTATAAGCGGCATCATTGGCAGACCACTTAATAGGACCAAATTACCCCCCTTCTGGTTCGCAAGTACTATTGACTAAGTTGTAAGGATGCCTGATATGATTGGGAGTGCCTATTGACATAAAATACGGCTGGCCTACGCCTTGAGCACGCAAAAGTGTGATACAGATGGAAAAGATACGGGTTTTCCTAGCTGACAGTCAGATGCTTTACCGCGAAGGCATGCGCATGGCACTTGCCAAAGAAAACGATATAGAAGTAGTTGGTGAGAGCGATGATGGCGAAGAGGCTCTTTTTCAGGTCAAACCCCTATCCCCTGACGTAGTAATCATCGATTCCGAGATGCCCTCCCTCAACTGCCTTGACCTGACACGCCAAATTAGACGCCACTCACCCGCGATATCGGTGATCATAATGGCACGCCATGAAGACGACGAGCAGCTTCTACTCGCCATCCAAGCGGGAGCCGCTGGCTACGTGATCAAGGCGATAAGCGGTCAAGACCTGGCCCATCAAGTGAGAAAAGCCTACCAGGGAGAATACCCGATTAATGAGTGCCTGCTTACCAGGCCGGGGGTTGCCTTGCGCATCCTCAAGCAGTTCCAAGACCTTATGCTGGTAGAAAAAGAAATCGAGCCTTTGATCTCACCGCTTTCTCGCCGCGAAACCGAAATCCTAGAATATATTTCCCAGGGCAATTCAAATAAGGAGATTGCCCACGCACTTGGTATCTGTAACCAGACAGTGAAAAATCACGTCACCTCTATTATGCGCAAGCTTACTGCCAACGATCGTACACATGCAGTGGTTTTGGCCTTGCGCCATGGTTTGATCAGGGTCTACTAGCTGATGCCCGGAGCATAATAGAGGTGTCTCCCCCCAGGGGAATCGCCGATATTGAAGATAGATGCAGCCAATGGCAAGCAAAGAGAGAAGTAAAGGCTCAAAAAGCAGGTCATCGCTACAAGATAGGGTCCTGGCTTTTGTTACCCAGCGCCCAGGCGCAAAACTATCGGCTATCGAAAGCGGGGTTGAAGCGTCAAGAATAGAGGTCGCTGAAGCAATCCAAGAGTTGGCCCGCCAGGGGAAGCTGCGTAAGGATGAGGAAACCAGAGAATACTACCCCTTCCTTTAGACATCGCAAAAGAGAGGAGCCCATAGGCTCCTGCAATAAAGGGAGGGGCCAGCGCCGACCATCTCAAAAAAACTCTATCGGTCTATATACCCCGAACACCTGGCGAAACACGTCACATATCTCACCCAGGGTAGCATAGGCACGCACCGCCTCCAAAATATAAGGCATGAGGTTCTCTGTACCCTGGGCAGCACGGCGCAGCTCCTCTAGCCTCTGTGCAACATCGCTGGCACTCCGCTCGCTACGTACTCGACTCAAGCGCTCCAGATGCCTTCTTTGGCCCTCCTGGTCCATCTCCAGAATGGGGATGGACAGCGGCTCATCGATAATATAATCGTTGACCCCGACTACGATGCGCTCTTTGTTCTCGATCTCACGCTGATAGCAGAAGGCAGCCTCAGCGATTTCGCGCTGGAAGAAACCCTTCTCTATGGCAGGGATGACACCCCCCATGGAATCTATTTTTTGGAAGTAATCGTAGCATGCCTCCTCCATCTTATCGGTCAGGACCTCCACCATGAAGCTGCCTCCCAAGGGATCAACGGCGCTCGTCACCCCGGTCTCCTGGGCAATGATCTGCTGCGTCCTCAGGGCAATTAGGACCGCCTTATCCGAGGGCAGAGCCCAAGCCTCGTCCAAAGAATTGGTATGTAGTGACTGGGTACCGCCTAACACTGCAGCTAGGGCTTGAAGGGCAACACGAACGACATTGTTCTCAGGTTGTTGTGCGGTCAGGGTACAGCCCGCGGTTTGGGTATGGAAACGAAGCCACAGAGAGCGCTCATTCTCGGGGTTATACCTCCTTTTCATCTCCTGGGCCCAGATGCGCCGGGCGGCACGGAACTTTGCGACCTCCTCGAAAAAGTCGTTGTGCACATTGAAGAAGAAGCTCAGCCTGGGAGCGAAATCATCCACCTTCAAACCCCGCTCCACGCCGGCCTCGACATAGGCCAAGCCATCGGCAAGGGTGAAGGCCAATTCCTGAACGGCGGTGGCTCCTGCTTCTCGGATGTGATAGCCGCTGATGCTGATAGTATTCCACAGAGGGAGATGCTTGGTGCCGAACTCGAAGGTGTCTACAATGAGGCGCATAGAAGGCTCGGGGGGAAAAAGGTATTCGTTTTGGGCTATGTATTCCTTAAGGATGTCATTCTGAATTGTCCCTCCCAGCTTCACCATAGGGATGCCTCGCTTCTCAGCAGCGACGATGTACATGGCCCAGATCACCGCGGCCGGGCTGTTGATGGTCATGGAAGTGGTCACCTGGTCTACGGGGATGCCATCAAAAAGGACTTCCATATCGGCAAGAGAGGAAATTGCTACCCCGCATTTGCCAAACTCCCCCTTTGCCTCAGGGGCATCGGCATCGTAGCCCATGAGGGTGGGCATATCAAAGGCAACGCTTAATCCCGTTTCTCCATGGTCGAGTAGATACTTGAAGCGTTTATTGGTCTCCTCTGCGGTGCCGAAGCCACCGAACATGCGCATGGTCCATAGCCGCCCTCTATACCCGGTGGGATGAAGGCCGCGAACGAAGGGATAATCACCAGGGAAGCCTACATCCGCCAGATAGTCTATGTCAGCGATATCTCCCAGTGTGTACAGCCTTCCAATGGGTATTCCAGAGGTAGTGTTGAAACGATCCTGTCTTTCTCCTGAGTGAGATGTCTTCTTCTGCCACTCACTCTCCCGCCTTCTTATTTGCTCCACTTGCTGCTGGTCATACATGGCGAACTCCCTCAGTCATGGATTCCTCTCCTCGTCTTTATCCCTTTGTAGACTTTGTCCCTTTGTAGAAGGGATGATTGATCTCCAACATCGTGACAGCGAGCAGCTGCGATTCACGTTCAAAGTCTAGCAAGAGAGCCCCTTATTGTCAAGGATGTTTTATGTCTGCCGTTGACACAAGGGAACACAGTTCATATACTAATGTTCGGCTCAGCAACCTTCAGCTGGTGGGGTGGAGTAAATGACCCAAAGCATTTTGAAATGAAAGAAAAAGGAGGTTTGAGATGTCAGTCTTGAAGCGAAAAGTAACCCCCCGTGATGATGCTATGCACTTCGACCCCAGCCCTGGCTGGTGGGAGTGGTGGTACTTTGATGCTGACTTTGACAACGGCTATGTAATCGCAGGGACATATCATTTCGGCAGCCCTCGCCCTCCAGCTAATCCTGATGCCAGGTTTATCGAGATCGGTATCTATGACCGCAAAGGTAACAGCAAGCTGATAAGGAAGCGCTATCCCAAGGAACATTGTAGCGCCTCGGAAGAGACATGTGATGTGGTTATTGGACCCAATACCTATAAGGGAGGAATCACCCATTGCCGGGTTCATCTCTCTGAAGGGGATCAAGGCTGCGACCTGACCTACGAGAGCATGGTTGAGGGTTGCATGATAATGGAGGAACTGCAGCTTCCGTATTTGGGTTGGCTTGTAGCACAACCACGGGCCAAGGTCACAGGAACGCTCACCGTGGATGGGAAGACTATGGATGTCACCGGAGAGGGTTACCAGGAGAATATGTGGGCCAGTACCCCGCTGTCGGGAGGAATGGCCGACCGTTTCTACTGGAATAAGCTCTATATCGGAGACTATACCTTCTGCTGGACCTACGCCAAAGGTCGAAGACATTCGGCCAACCCACCGATTGTAACATTGCTCGCGGCCAAGAAGGATGAGATCGTGGCCATTTCAGACAAGGCCGATTTGGTTGACTCCAACTTCACCGCTGAAGGCCTCCCTGAAGAACTTGGCATCCAATACCCGCGGGAAATCCTCCTAAAATGGAACGACCCTGGGATTATTGAGGGGGAAATCAAATACAACACCAAGGGGGCGCTCGGATTTTTTGACCTTCTCAGCCGTTTCAAGCCTTTCCAGAGGCAGTTCGCCAGGAGATACGTTGGAAAGCCTGCTTATTTCCGACTCGATTTAACCTACGAGGCCAATTTGAAGCTCAGGGGAGAGAAAGTAACAGGCAAAGGGAAGACCTGGTGTGAATTTCATAAAATGGTGTGAAGATTGAACTTGTTGTCTCCTGATATTATTTGAATCCACAGCGGTCAGTCTGGCATGTTCTAACGTTTAGCAGCGTGAAACAAAGCCCTATATTTTTATAGCCTCGCCAGAAGCGAAGCCTGGCACTAGCGTGAGCTCTTCGCGCAGCTCTTTGAGCCCGTTTTTCCGCACCTTTCGTAGCAATTTTCGAAGCTGCTCGTCCTCTTCCGCTGACAAGGCAGACATGAACTTTTCAGTACAAGCGAGTAGCACTTTTCTTCCATCACCCAGGCGTTTCTCGCCTTCGGCAGTTATTTGAACCTCTGTAAAGGGGTGTCCCTTCCGCTTCGGCACTCTCTTAACCAGGCCCTCTCTTTCCATGCGAGCGAGCAATCCAGCAATGCTCTGACTTTTTCGGAAGAGCATACGGGCTATCTCGGCAGGGGTCAATGTGCCGGGATAGTACTTGCAAAACCACAGGACATAGGCTTGTTGCGGCGTCAGATCCGTCTTGGCGAGTTTGCTCTCCAGTGTATTGTACATCGTTTGCCAAGTTTGCCCGAGCAGCACCGAAGTCGTGAAAGCCTCATGGGAAAACGTGTAATCGTACATCCTATCCTCCGTTCTTGTTGCCATATAATATCAAAATGGCGGCGGCAAAACAACTCCCCCGGAAAGTTTTGGGGCTGATGACTGCGGCACTCACTGTGAAGGAAGTCATCGATAATATTATAAATTGTGCCGCAACGCTGCTTAAGAACTTGCGCTCGCGTATGACAATTGACAAAGTCATTCTGCTTTGCTATTGTTTCCGCACAAATAAGTTTGGCCCGAAATAAAAAAGTTAGTTTCAGCAGAAGAATACACACATCCACAATTGCTTCCGCTTTCAGGGAGGTTTTAATGGCGAGCAAAGAAGCAAAGAAGAGGGTGCCTCTAAGAAAGGGTGCATTCCAGCCGCCGGCATCGGACAAAGAAAATGGCTATATCATCGGCAGCAGGTGCCGAAAATGTGGCCATTACTATTACCGTAAGAGAGCAGTTTGCCTCAATTGCCATAGCGAGGAAATAGAAGAGGTTGCCCTTAGCACCCGGGGCACAATTTGGACTTATACAATTGCCCGGCAGAGTTACCCAGGAACACTCCTTGTCCCACCTTTTGTCATCGCTATGGTTGAGCTTCCAGAGCAGGTGCAGCTTATGACGGCGATAACTGATTGCGACCCAGAAGCAGTGAGAATTGGCATGGAGGTGGAACTATATTTCTGGAAGGTCAGGGAAGATGAGGATGGTAATGAGGTGATGGCTTTTGCCTTTAGACCTGTCTCCAACTAAAGCAGAGAGATTCTTATCAGGAGTATGAGTCATGGCTGAGAAAGAAGTTGCGATATTAGGTGTCGGGTTACATAAATTTGGAAGGCAGCTTGGCAAATCCTGCGAGCACATGGGGAGAGAAGCGGGATTGATGGCACTTAAGGATAACAAGGTTGACTTCAAAGATGTCCAAATTGGTTTTTGTGGCCACTGCAACCAGCCACTGGGCACGGGTCTCCACACCTTTAGTGAGCTGGGGATGACCGGCATTCCCATAACTAATGTAGAGGTGGCGTGCGCCAGTTCGTCGCGGGGCGTTATTCTGGGTGCAGATTTGATAGCAGCGGGCGCCTATGATATGTGTATGGTCATTGGTGTGGAGAAGATGCCACGGGGAATGGTGCCAGGGTTGGTAGGCGATATAAGCGACGCCTCCTATGAGCATATTCTGGGGCTGGTAGTTATGCCTGGAACCTACTCTATGATGGCAAATAGACACTCGCACCTTTACGGCACAAAACGCGAGCATTTCGCTCAGTCAGCGGTAAAGGCTCACCGAAATGGCAGCCTTAACCCTTTAGCCACCTATCAGGAGGTGTACACCTTAGAGGAGATTATGAACGCCCGCATGATCGCCGACCCTATTACCGTCTATATGTGTTCCGCCAATTGCGATGGAGCCTCAGCAGTGATACTTTGCTCCAAGGAGAAGGCCAAACAATATACCGCTAAGCCAGTGCTGCTAGTTGGTTGGGCTCAGGGGACGCCGATTTACCATCAGGGAGACCCAGCGCTTTCCGAGGGGCCTACCGATCTACTGGCCCAAAAGGCATATGAGATGGCTGACGTTGGACCTGAGGATATCGATGTCGCCCAAATCCACGACGCCTTCAGTCCGGGTGAGATCTTTAGTGCGGAAAAGCTCGGTTTTTGTCCCGAAGGCGAAGGTGGTCCCTTTATCTGGGAAGGCAATACCGAGATAAATGGAAAGATTCCGATCAATACCGACGGCGGGCTGGTCAGTTGCGGGCACCCCATAGGAGCCACTGGTGGGCGTATGATCACTGAGCTTACCTGGCAACTCAGAGGCCAGGCAGGGCCGAGGCAGGTAGAAAATCCCAAGGTAGCTCTACTTCAAAATGCAGGCCTCGGTGGCATGAATGTGATGATATTCAAGATATGATAGCCTATTTTCAGCCTGGGCTATGATCGGTGTCAACAAAAGGGCAAAGGAGTAGAAATGGCAGTACACTACAAGGTTGAGAATCGGATTGCAGAGATCACTCTTGATCGGCAAGAGGTGAGAAATGCTATGGATGAAGAGACCACGGCTGCATTATATAAGGCTTTTGCCGATATTAAGGATAACCCCGAAGTATGGGTAGCTATCATTACCGGAGCAGGAGAGAAGGCGTTTTCCGCTGGCGCTGATATCGGCAGCTTATCCCGAATTACCGGCAAGGCCTCTGACGAAGCTACAGAAGTATCCGTCCCGAAGTTTATTGAAATCTCTGAAACCTGGAAGCCTTTTATTGCGGCAGTCAATGGCTTGGCCCTGGGAGGGGGATGCGAGCTCGCTTTGGCTTGCGACATCAGAATCGCTTCTGAAAATGCCACCTTTGGGCTATTTGAGCCCAAGAGAGGGCTAATACCAGGTGGCGGGGGCACTCAAAGGCTACCCCGCGTCGTTCCTATAGGGATTGCTTTGGAGATGCTGCTTACCGCTAAGCGCATTGATGCCCAAGAGGCCTATCGCATTGGTTTAGTTAATAAAGTTGTCCCTCTGGCCGAGCTAATGCCTGCCGCCCGTCAGCTAGCAGAGGAGATCTGTGAAAATGCTCCGCTAGCGGTGAGGGCGGCTAAGGAAGCGGCCATCACCGGATTGGAGGTAGACCTCCGTAGCGGCTTTGCCATAGAAGATAAAGCGCTAAACCGTCTCATCGGAAGCGAGGATCTCAAAGAGGGATTAACAGCTTTCCTCCAGAAGAGAAAGCCTGAATGGAAGGCTAAGTAACCGATAGACTTGAGTATCAACCGACCGTTGAATTAAGTCACAAGGGGGGAGCATGGAAGTTTTAGCCTCAGGCAACGAAGAATACAAGATGCCTGACCCCGATGGCTTCAGGGAATGGGTGCGCACTCACAAACAGCGTGAGCTGGTGAATAAAGTGATGTCGGAGAAAGAGGCCGTCGAGAGATTTGTTAGTGACGGCGATTATATTTGCTGGGACTGGATGTGGCCCCACAAGGGCCCCAACTCATTGATACGGGAAATCATCAGACAGAAGAAAAAGCATTTCTGGGCCGGTGTGCGGCTGGACACCTTTTCTACCGCGCTACTGGTGGCGGCGGGCTGCATAGATAAGATAGACCTCGGGTTTACCACGATTTTCGGCACCCTGGAGCAGGCAGTTCGCGAAGGCAAGGTCAAGATCATAGAGTGGAGCAATACCTGTATGGTATTGAGATATGTCGCTGGCTCCATGGGGATTACGTTTCTGCCGATAAATTTTATCACCGGAACGGACCTCTTCCAGTATTCAGGGTCAAAGCTGGTTAAAGACCCATTCACCGGTCGCTCAACTTGCCTTATTCCAGCGCTCAACCCCGATGTCAGCATCATCCATGTCAATCAATGTGACATACATGGTAATGCTCGAGTATTTGGCCCTAATCCCGGCACCAAGGAGCTAGCTGCCGCTTCGAAGAAGCTTATCCTGTCTACCGAGGAGCTCATTCCCGAGGATGAAATACGCAAGGAGCCGGTGCGCACCAACATTCCCTACTATTTAGTTGACGCTATCGTAGTAGCACCCTTTGGTGCCTATCCCGGTAGTATGCCCGGGCATTATGACGCTGATATAGAGGGGATAATGGCAGCCCTCGGGGCACAGAGGGATTTCACCATGGATGACTACATGGAAAAAGAGATTTACAGTGTTGAATCACACGAGGAATTCCTAGAGAAAAGAGTGGGGATTAAGAAGCTGCTGCAACTCAAGAACCAAGAGACCATAAGGGAAGGGTATTACAAACTATAAGGGGAGGACGAGAGATGAACAAGGCTACCGCTTTTACCGATATGGAGTACCGGATATGCGTTACCGCTCGCCAGCTTGAGACCGGCACCACCAGCTGGGTAGCTATAGGGGGTCCTCCGCTGGTGGCATTGTTTCTGGCTCGAAGGTATTATGGGCGGGATATCATATATGTAACTGAGGATGGATCGATTGACCCCACTCAAGAAGGTTACAAGCCTTTTCTCTTGGGAATGACCAGAACATGCTACAAAGCCTTGAGTTGGCAAGACACCGCCATAGTTCAGTATCACAGTGCTTTGGGCTATTTTGACTACGGGGTAATAGATACTGCTCAGGTGGATGAATACGGCAACATTAACTCCACCTTCAGTGGTGGCACTCATGAGCGGCCAGAGAGACGCCACGGAGGTGCTGGAGGAGCTAATGAACTGGTTTCCACCTGTTGGCAGACCATTCTCATGGCTAATCAGCGCAAGTGGGCTTTGCCCAAGCGGGTTGACTTTATCACCTCCCCTGGGTACCTGGATGGTCCTGGAGCCAGGGAGAGAGCTGGTTTACCGGCAGGGACAGGGCCATATCGCGTGGTGACCGATTTGGCTGTCTTTGGTTTTGACGAACAAACAAAGAGGATGAAGCTATTAGGGATCGCTGCTTGGGCCAAGCTAGAAGATGTGTTAGATCAGATGGGCTTTGAGCCACTTATAGCCGACGATCTGCTCACCATAGAGCCGCCTGACGAAGAGGAACTGACGATAATGCGGACTGAGATCGACCCTACAGGCTTTATCTCTGCCACCCGTGGCAACTGGATTGAGCTTGAGCAAAGAGATGACAAATGGGTTCGAATAACCTAGGCATAGGATATGGGAATGACCAGACCTATGATTGCTATTAAAAGGAGGTGAACGTGGCAAGAAGAGTAGCAATCGTTGCTGTAGCTCAGACCAAGTATGATGACCTATCGCAAACCAACTGGAAGTACAACTGGGAGGAGTTACTTTACCAATCCGTAAAGCCAGTACTTGAGGAGACCGGCTTAACCTTCGCCGAGGATGGGACTGGCATTGATGCCAGCATTTCCTGCCATGATTCTATTTGGGCAGGGAGCCCTTTCTCGGCCGGAAAAACGGATGATGTGCTCGGCACTCATTTCCGCCCCGGAGAGAAAATAGACGCCGATGGGGCTATGGGTGTAACCGAAGCCCTGTGCCAGATCGCCTCCGGCGCCTTCGATATTGTCATCGTAGGAGGGCTAAACATTGATACTGCAGCTCCCAGAAATAAAGTGGAAAACTACTGCTTTGACCCCTTCTACCATCGTCTCATGGGTTTGGATATGACTTCGGCTGGCGCTCTCCAGGCACAGCGCTACATGTACAGATATGGTATCACTCGGGAGCAATGCGCCAGGGTAGTAGTTAAAAGCCGCAGAAACGCTAAGAATAATCCCCACGCTTTTGCCACTGAAGATTTAAGCGTGGAGGATGTGCTTCGCTCTAAGATGTTAGCCTATCCGATAACGGCTCTGGAGATTAAGCCCATGGTTGATGGCTCCTGCACTATGATATTGGCTGAGGAAGAGAAGGCGAAGAGGATAACGGATAAGCCAATATGGATAAAGGGGGTAAAGAACTGCTACGACGGCTACTACCTTGGCGATAGAGATCTGGCTGACTGCAAATCCTTGGAGGTAGCAGCCCAAGGAGCTTACCAGATGGCGGGCATAACTGATCCGCGCAAGGAGATAGATGTCGCCGAGATAGGGGTGGATTTCTCTTACCATGAACTTTTATGGTGTGAAGGACTCGGTTTCTGCGGCAGGGGGGAAGGTGGAAAACTACTCGATTCCGGAGCCACCGAAAGGGGGGGTGAGATTCCGGTTAACCCATCTGGAGGGGCACTTGCCGGATGCCCTCATATCGTTGAAGGCCTGGCACGCATAGCCGAGGTGGTATTGCAGCTCCGCGGCGAAGCGGGGGCAAGGCAGGTGCCAGAAGCGAAGACCGCCCTAGCCCATGCTACCTTGGGAGCCTGTGGCCAGTGGCATCAGGCAATGATCTTGGGGAAAGAGATATAGAGGAGGTAGACTAGGATGGCTAGATTTGGACGCAGAGTAGCCGTGGTTGGAGTGGGCTTGAGTGATTGTGACCGCTCAAGGCCTGACGTCAACAAGGTTGAACTTGCCAATGAATCGATCAGGCGTTGCCTCGATGATGCCCAGCTAAGCATGCAGGACATAGACGAGGTAGTGGTGGCTGATATCGATAGTCTTTTCGGCGTAGGACAATCTCAGATGTGGCTCACCGATGATATCGCATGCTACCTCAAGCCAGGGGTAAAAGTTGAGACCGGCGGCAGTGTTGGCGGCTCTGCTTGTCACTCTGCAGTTCACCACGTAGCCGCCGGTGCCTCTGATGTTGTACTTGTCACCGCAACGTCAAAGGGCGGTGGCGCACGGGGACCTGTTGAACGTTTTGGTGGCGGCGCCCGGGCACAAGCTGCCATGACTGCCGGTTTCCACCCCATTTGGGATAGATGGGTATTTGTTGGTCCTCTAATGCTGTTTGCCTTCATGGCTAACGACTACCTGATGTGGTCAGGGTGCACTAGAGAGGCAATAGCTAAATGTAGAGTAAAGGCAGCACAAAATGCCATGAAGAATCCATATGCTCACCTGAAACGAGACATCACTGTAGAAGATGTGCTCAATTCACCCTTCATAATTTGGCCCTTACGCCTGCTCGAGTTTTGCCCCATGACTCAAGGCTCTGCGGCTATGATATTTGCCAGTGAGGAGAAGGCGAAGAAGATCACTAACAAACCGGTGTGGGTTGAGGACATCGTTACCGCTCACAGCAAGCAGTATTGGACCGACGCCATGGTGCCTGTAGATTGGGGCAGTCAGGAGGCAGGGGCGGTTGCACTCTGGAAGAGGAATGGTATAACCAATCCCTGGAAGGAGATTGACGTATTTGAGATGTATGATCCATCCACGTGGGCTGAGGTCATCTGGATGGAGTGGATGCATCTTTGCGGCAAGGGCGAAGCGTGGAAGCTGGTAGATAGAGGGGCAACAGAAATAAATGGTGAATTCCCGCTCAACCCATCAGGTGGAGTAGTGAGTACCAATCCTGGGGTACCCTCAACCACAATGCGCTACATTGAAGCTGCCCTCCAAGTACGAGGTGATGCCGGTGAGCATCAGGTGCCTCGTGAGGTTAGACGGGCTGTAGGCCATGGATTTGGTGGTACCAATTGGAATACCTACATGCTGCTCTCTAAGGATATGCCATAAAGGAGTTGCGATATGACCGAAAAAAAGCAACCTGAGGTTCTACCGATCGTAGCCGGAGTAGATTTCCGCTTCAAGTATCCTGCCGGGGTTTATATGTCAAAATGCCTGCATGAGCTAAAGGAAAACGCTAAGTTTATCGGGATACAGTGTCCCAAATGCAAAGCGATATGGTGGCCGCCACAGGTTGTATGCAGCTATTGCCACGCCGAGACCGGGACTAACTGGGTGGAGTTGGGGCCCAGGGGTGCGGTGGTAAATTGGGTAGTGGTGCATATTCCATCGATTGATCCCCGCACTGGGGAACTCAAGGCCACGCAGCCGCCGGCAGCCGTTATTCGTCTCGATGGCCCTGAAGGAAGCGGTGCCAATTGGCTGCATTTCCTGGAGGAGACCGACCTCGAGAAGATAAAGAAAGGCATGCGGGTTGAAGCGGTGTTCAAGCCCAAAGAGGAGAGAGAAGGACAAGCCAGTGACGTCCTGTTTTTCAGGACCGTCGAGGAGTAGAGGAGGTTAGCCATGTTCTATCCTAAAGAATTGGAAGAAGTCGAACCTATCTGGGAGGAGCAATTGGCAGCTGTGAGTGGGTCAGATATTGCCTACGAGGTCGGTCGCATTGGCACCAAGTTTTTCGCCGAGCTGAGGGATAACAGGAAGATCTTCGGCATCAGGTGCCCGGCATGTGATCTCGTCTATATGCCTCCACGATTGAGCTGCAAGAATTGCTTCACTGAGCTAAAGGAATGGGTTGAGGTCAGCAACACCGGTACCTTGTTGACTTATACCATAGTCTATGTTCCTGGTGAAAATCAGCCCTTTGAGCCTCCATACGCCATCGGGCTGATTCAACTCGATGGAGCAGATACCGCCCTGATGCACGTTATCGGGGAGACCGACCTCGAGAAGCTAAGCATTGGGATGCGCCTTCAGGCAGTATTTAGCGAAGAACGGGACGCAAACATCCGCGATATCAAGTACTTCAAGCCATTATGAGATGACCTTCTGGGTTCGTGAGAGCGAATTAATACAGGGGGTATATATCATGTATCAGGGTTGGCAGGAAGAGTACAAAAGTAAGCTAATGTCAGCCGAAGACGCGGTCAAAATGATCAAATCCGGGGACCGCGTCCACGTACCGCTCACTACAACCCCTGGAGCTTTAATCGATGCCTTGCAGGCGCGAAGGGACGAGCTCAAAGACGTGCACATGGACATAACCGCTCCCCTTCGCTACTATTCCATGTTCGAGCCTGGCTGGGAGCAATCATTCGACGTTACCTTGTGGAACCATGTGATGATGGCCAGGCAGGCCGTGGATGAGCGCAGGCTTGACTACCTTCCCCTACAGTGTACTCAGTATGCTAAGGTCATGGAGGAAAGGGGCATCAAGCCTATCGACTGCCTCCTGATCACGGTCTGCGGGCCCAATGATCGCGGCTTTTTCTGCTTCAGTTACGATCTATGGTATAAGCAAAGCCTGGTTAAGTGTTCCAAGAAGATCATAATTGAAGTAAACAACAACATGCCGTGGTGTTATGGTGATACCTTTATCCATGTATCACAAATAGACGCCATTGTGGACAATACCCTTCCTTTATTACCCTGGGAAGATGTTGTTGCAGCAATAGCTACTATAGAGGATCCGGAAAAGCGCCAAACCGTTCAAGCCTGGATGGAAAAACTTGGGCCATCGATGAGAACAGGGATAGCCCAGAATTACCTTCCCTATATCTCAGGCATAGAGACAAAAATGATTCACGAGTTTGCTCGGATGTCGGGTGTCGCCGAGCCCACTGAGGTGGATCGGGCTATTGCCGGACACCTTACGCCACTAATCAACGACCGGGACTGCATTCAAATCGGCGTTGGCACTCCTTCAGCCTTTATGGTTATGTGTGGGGTCTTCGATAACAAGCATGATCTCGGTTTGCATACCGAGATGGCGGCCCGAGGGCTTGCTCACCTGGTAGAAAATGGGGTTATTACCGGCAAATACAAGACCTTCATGCCAGGGAAGGCTGTGGCCGCCTCGTGGACAGGTTGTCATGAAGAAGAACATCCTATTCTTGATCATAACCCCAAGTTTGAATTATATGACATGTCGTATATAAATCGGCCCGATACCTACATGAAGAATGATAACATGGTGGCAATAAATAACACGGTATCGATAGACCTGACCGGCCAGATCAACTCTGAGACCCGCTTTGGGCCGATGATCATCAATGGCACCGGAGGGCAGCCTGAGACTCACATCGGTTGCTTGTATTCCAAGGGAGGCAAGAGCATCCATTTGCTGCGCTCAACCGCCGTTGGTGGCACCATGTCCACTATCGTAGGCCAATTTGAGCCCGGGACGGCGGTGACGATACCAAAGTATTGGGCCGACCATGTAGTTACCGAATATGGCGTTGCCCGCCTTATGGGAAAGACATGGCGTGAAAGAGCAAACGAACTCATAGCTGTCGCCCACCCCGATTTCAGGGCCGAGCTGACAAAACAAGCCCAAAAAATGTTCTACAGCCAAGGAGGCTAAATTGAGCAAAGGGGGTGCCAAATGAAGAAGTGGTTGTCAGTAACAGCGGTCATGCTTTTGTGCCTGGCACTGGTCATCGGTGTCGCCTGTGGTGGAGGAGGAGAGGATGAAGGGGGCGTAAGGGAGGTGAAGTTTGGCATCGGGCTGCCGCTGAGCGGCCTTTACGGAGCTGTTATCGGCATTCCAGCAAGACAAGGCTATGAGATAGCCAATGAGTACATCGGCGAGTTTACCGTAGCTGGAGAGAGCTACAAATGGAATCTCATCTTTGAAGACAACGGGTGGGATAGCGAAGGCGGAGTGGCGTCGGCGACCAAGCTTATCTTTGAGGATGGCGTGGACATCATGACCCAGATCGGTGGCGATCCGGCGCTGGCTGCCCAGACCACATGTGAAGGAGCAGGGGTGATACTATTCACCACCGGTGTCCCGCTGGAGGCCTTCGGGCCGGATAAGCCCCATACCTTCCTTGGACAAACATTCGTTTATGCCAACAGCGCGGCCCTCTTCAAGTATGTAAGCGAAGCTCACCCTGAGGTGAAAACCGCTTCCCTTGTCTTCGAAGATACTGCAATCGGGCACGCGACGGGTGATGCGATTGCCACCGCCGCTGAGTACTTTGGAATCGAGTGGATGGACGCAGAATACTACCCTCCTGGAACCACGGAGTTTTATCCCATTGCCACCAAGATGGCAAGCACTGATCCAGACCTGTGCTACATGGATACCAGGGTGCTGGGACCGATGCGGGAAATGGGCTGGGAAGGCATCCCATTCTATACTCTCTGGGCCTCGACCTACGGTGATAACATAGGCTGGGACAAGGTCCAGGGTTACCTAATCTTCTACCCGGTGCCCCTGGGGGAAGGGTTGCCCGAGGCTCTCAGGCCGATGGCCGCTGACTACGAGCAGCGGTTTGGTTCCGAGTTCACGCAACTGTCACTCTACTATGTTACGCAGCTTTACTTCATGACCGATGCCTTGAAGAAGGCGGGTACGGTGGATGACGTGGACCAGATCATAGCTACGCTTGAGACAGAGACCTTTGACACCCCTGTGGGGCCAGTCAAATTCGGGCTACCGGAGCTGGAGGGCATTGGACATCTACTGATACTGCCTTGCTCGATCGGAGAAATTGGAGATCACGAGTATCATGTCGTATTTGAGTTGTCGACAGACGAGGCAGAGGCATTAGCGGTCGAGATCTTCGGGAAGTAGATACCAGGAGTTCTTGGGGCGCATCATACAATATTGACCGCCCCTTGGGAAGCCAAGGAGGCCAAGTATAATTACTGGGGGCAGCAAGTGAAAAAGTGGCTATCGGTAGCAGCAGTCATGCTTTTGTGCCTGGCACTGGTCATTGGTATCGCCTGTGGCAGAGGAGAAGACGAAGAGGGAGTAAAGGAAGTGAAGTTTGGCATGGGGCTGCCGCTGTCCGGCCTATTTGGAGCCGCTCTCGGGGTCCCGGCAAAACAAGGGCTTGAGTTAGCCAATGAGAAGATCGGCGAGTTTACTGTGGCGGGCGAGAGCTACCGCTGGAAGCTCATTCTTGAGGACAGCAGATGGACCGGCGAGGGAGGGGCAGCATCGACGACCAAGCTCATCCATGAACATGGGGTAAAGATCATGCACCAGCTGGGCGCGGATCCAGGGTTCACTGCCCAGCCTATATGTGAAGAGGCAGGGGTGCTTCTGCTCACATCGGCCGGGATAGACGCCTTGGGGCCAGATAAGCCCTACACTTTCCAGGTGATGCCTAACTCCTGGTGGAATGCGCCATCCTTTTTCCGCTGGTTGAGCACAGCACATCCAGAGGTGGAAACCGTTGTTATGGTCAACACCGACGATATTAACGGGCGCGGCATCGCTGATGCTAATATCGCAGCCGCCGAGCACTACGGTTTCGAAGTGCTAGATTCAGAGTTCACGCCTCGAGAAATGGTGGAGTTTTATCCTCTGGCAACGAGGGTGGTGAACTTGAACCCAGACCTGATTCATGCAGACTCGCGCGTATTGGAGGTCATGCGGGAGCTGGGCTATGAAAACTTGGCTTACTATGTTCTATGGGGCACGTCCTACGGTGAGTCACGCGGTTGGGACATCGTCCAGGACTATCTAATCTACTACCCGGTGGCAGTGGGAGAAGGGCTGCCTGAGGGTGTTAGGGGGTTTGCTGCTGAGTATGAGGCGCGGTATGGTCTAGAGCTGGCGCAAACCGCATACTGGGAGGCCATGATGCTCTATGTGATGACTGAGGCGGTAAAAAAGGCGGGCACAGTAGACGATGTGGACAAGATCATATCCACGCTTGAGACAGAGACCTTCGACACCCCAGCCGGGGTATTTGAATGTGGTGGCGAGAAGATAGATGGCATCGGGCATTTTTTGTCATGGCCTGCCTGGATCGGGGAGATTAAGGGCCAAGATTATCATGTAATTGAAGAGATCCTAGCAGATGAGGCCGAGGCGCTGGCGGAGGAGGTCTTTGGCAAGTAGCTGCCGGGTGTATTATTAGGGAGCTCGGGAACAGGAGAGGCAAAGTATGAATTTCGCATTCAGCAAAGAAGAAGAGGCCTTCCGCCAAGAGGTCAGGGATTGGCTGAATGCGGAGATCCCACCAATGTGGAGTGAGATCAGACCTGGGATGTGGGTGGAAACGGACGAGAGTTGGGCGATGGCCCGGGAGTTTGAGCGCAGGATGGGTGAAAAAGGCTGGTGGGCTGCCAATTATCCCCCAGAATATGGCGGAATTAATGCTACCTTCATGCAGCAACTCATCATTCACGAGGAGAGGGCTGCTTTAGTGGCACCATCAACTTGGAATGAAATGATTGGACAATGGGTGGGCGCTACCCTTATGCTCTACGGCACTGAAGAACAGAAGAGGAAATACCTGCCAATGATAGGGAAGGCCGAGGTGGTGTTGTGCCTGGGCTACAGTGAGCCCGGCGCCGGCTCCGACCTGGCCGGAGTTCAGACCCGAGCTGTGGAAGACGGCGATGATTTCGTTATCAATGGACAGAAGATCTTTACCACCCTTGCCCATAACGCCGACTACTGCTGGCTGGTTGCTCGCACAGATCCCAATGTACCAAAACATCAGGGGATAAGCCTGTTCCTTGTTGAGATGAAGACGCCGGGCATCACTGTTCGGCCGCTAATAAACATTGTTCGTTCCCACCACTTCAACGAGGTTTTCTTCGACGATGTGCGTGTTCCCAGAGCAGATTTGGTCGGAGAAAAAAATAGAGGCTGGGCTTATCTAACTACCGCCCTTAACTTCGAACGCTCTGGGATTGCTCTCCCTACCGGTATGAATAGAACAATTACAGAGTTAGCACGCTATGCCAAAACGACACTTGGGGATGGCGGCACGCTGGCTGATGATCCTATAGTTCAACAAAAGCTGGCGGAAATGGCTACTGAGAACGAGGTCTTGCGTCTGCTGTGCTACCGCGTGGCCTGGTTGCAGAGCAAAGGGCTGGTTCCTTCCTGGGAGGCCTCTGTATCTTTTCTATTTGGTAACGAAGTGCTAAGGCACATTGCCAGGACGGGGATGGAAATCCTCGGGCCTTACGGTCAATTAAAAAGGGGTTCTAAGTGGGCGCCACTGGGAGGACTATTTGAAAACCTGTATTTAGGCAGTCTTGTGGGGGGCATCGGTGGTGGCTCCAATGAGATTCAGAGGAATCTCATTGCCCATCTAGGCTTGGGTTTGCCCCGAGGGTAGGCATGGGGCATTTTGCCCATTGGCGTTACTTCGATCAAGTTGAGGGATGATCATGGATCTTGGGTTAACTGAAGAGCAAGAAATGCTGAGAAACACAGCTCGGGATTTCTTGGAGAAGGAATGCCCCAAGTCATTGGTTAAGGAGATGGAAGAGGATGAGAAGGGCTACAGTCCAGAGTTGTGGCGCAAAATGGCAGAGCTTGGCTGGATGGGTCTGGTGTTCCCTGAGAAATATGGCGGCAGTGGCGGCAGTTTCCTAGACCTGATCATCCTCCTCGAAGAAATGGGGCGCGCTTGCCTTCCCGGCCCCTTCTTCTCCACCGTGGTTCTCTGTGGACTTCACATCTTAACAGGCGGGAGTGAGCAGCAGAGACAGGAGCTCTTGCCCAAGATAGTCAGTGGAGACTTAGTACTAGCCTTCGCCTTCACCGAACCCAGCGCGCGCTATGAGGCTTCAGCAATCGCAGCCCGAGCTGTGGCAGACGGTGATGATTTCGTTATCAATGGCACAAAGCTGTTCGTCAATGACGCTCACATCGCTGATTATATCCTGTGCCTGGCACGGACTAAGGATAGTGGCCCCGCTGAAGAGGGAATAACCTTATTTCTTGTGGATGCCAAAAGCCCTGGTATCGAGTGTACTGTGCTTGAGACGATAGCTGATGATAAGCAGTGCGAGGTGGTATTCAGCGATGTCAGGGTGCCTAAGAGTAAGGTAGTAGGGAAGGTGGATCAGGGTTGGAGCATAGTGGAGAAGGCGTTTCCACAGGCAATAGTTGCTAAGTGCGCCGAGCTGGTAGGTGGGGCCCAAGCTGCACTTGAGATGAGCGTTAATTATGCCAAGGAGAGGGTGCAGTTTGATCGCCCCATAGGTAGTTTCCAAGCCATTCAACATCACTGTGCCAATATGCTGGTCGATGTCGATGGATCTAGGTTCATAACCTATGAAGCGGCATGGAAGATCAGCGAGCGGCTTCCAGTCACAATGGAAGTGTCCATGGCTAAGGCATGGGTCAGTGAAGCCTGCCGCCGGGTTACCTTCCTCGGGCATCATATTCATGGCGGCATTGGCTTTTGCCGCGATTCCGATGTAGACCTTTACTATCGCAGAGCCAAAGCAGGCGGCTATGCCTTTGGAGATACCACCTTCCATCACAGGATTGTTGCTCGCGAACTATTGCAGTCCGTCTAACTAACCACCAGAAAACTCGGGCTTCCTCTTCTCCAGAAAGGCCCTCACCCCTTCCTTGACGCCCTAGTTTCATAGCAAACTCCCGAGCCCAACAATCTGATGGATTGTGGCCTATTCCCATCATGCGCTTTCCTTACTCGGCCAAGGGAAAGCTGCTATAATAGGTTCGGGCACAGAAATGCGTCAATACAAGAATAGCTTATGTGAGTGAAAGGAAGCAGTTAATGGCATGGAATCCCGATCTTGAAGTCATGTTCCACCCGACAACTATTGCTGTCATTGGAGCATCGCGGACGAAGCCAGGGCAAGGCTGGTTAGGATTGCTGGGGTGCATTCGACAATTTGGCTTTACTGGGCGCATCTATCCTATCAACCCCAATGCTGATGAAATCAATGGCTTAAAGGCCTATCCCAATCTTGTATCCGTGCCCGAACCCATAGACCTTGTCATCATCTCAGTTCCAGCCCCGGCAGTGCCCGCGGCGCTCAAAGACTGCATTGCCTCTGGCAATAAGAATGTCCACATCTTTACCGCCGGTTTCAAGGAGACGGGGGAGGAGGAGGGGATAGAACTTC
>Ga0180438_10003503_pt1 | contig 23696 bp, 17 predicted proteins | sample SS_ome_12_FD_132455 | JGI IMG/M metagenome (GOLD analysis project Ga0180438, IMG submission 132455) | Hypersaline lake sediment archaeal communities from the Salton Sea, California, USA - SS_3_D_2 metaG | ecosystem: Environmental > Aquatic > Non-marine Saline and Alkaline > Hypersaline >...
AATTTGATCTTTCAAATAATAGAGGTGACGTAAAAGAGGCATTAGAATTTATGTTAATAGCTTCGGGTACCAATCCAAATGCGGTTCGAATGGGAACGAGGAATATTATTTCAAAAGGAAAGAAAATATATAAAAGTGTTAAGGATTTCATCTGGAAGTTTTTTGCAAAATCAGAGAAGATTAAGTTAGGGTCGACTTCTGGACATATCTTATTAAGTACTACAAGGAGCTTGGTTAGATCTAAACTCCCAGATCTACCTGAAAGATTTGCAAGAGAATTTGAAGGATCTGTACGTATCAAAACATTCAAGGCTGGAGAAAAAGTTTATCGCTCCCCGTGGATTCCAGATGAGTTAACTTCGAAACCAGGTTCTTGGTTTGGAACTAGGAGAACAGCAACACAATTGGGAACCGATTCAATGTACCAGATTGAAAAGGTGGAAAATCCTAACAAAGTCCTACGTACCTATGTATTCATCGAAGATGTTACTGTTTATTATGGCAAAGTGAAAGGTGGAACGGGATACCAGCTTCTATTTCCCAAAGATGTTACTCCAGGAGATGTGTTAAAATTTATTGAAGAGGTAACACTAAAATGAAAGATAGGTTGCTGAATTTAATTTCAAGAGTTATAAATCTACTTACTGATTGTGGATGGCAAGACAAAGCTATGTGGTTTGATGAGATTCGAACTATTTTAGAATGCAAAAGTACTGAAGCAGAAAAGTTTCAACATAATTTGGATAGGTTGGATAAAGCATTAGCTGGTATGGGATCTTTTTCAGATATTCCATTAACTTCTAAAAATGGGAAACTATCTGATCAGGAATTGCGAGATATACAGTGGGAATTAGTGGCAGAGTTAGGAGAAGTTATTAATAAATTACGAATAAGTTAAAGTCTTTTTCTCATTAATAATCAATTCTACTAGGCGAAGTTGAAAATAAAAATATGGTTCAAAGTCTGAAAAGTACAATTAAATAAAAAGAAATGTAACTTTTTATTCTTTAGCTGCACATAAAAAGATATGACTGGAAAATATCTAATAAGAATCCTCGTCTAAATAAAAAAATGTCTTGAGGGATGAGGTAGTTTCGGAGTGAGTTAAAGAGTATAAGAGCTTGAGCGGGCGGGAAGTCGCTCCACTCGGCACTTCGGATAAGTCGACTTATCCAAAGTGCCCCAATAGCATGATACTTGCGAGATTCGACGGGAGAGCGGCGCGGGACCAATGGCACCGATTGAGTAAAGACTTAAACGTGCGCCATTGACCCCGCGCCACTTCTCCGGACTGCCTAAAGGCAAGTATCATGCCATTAGGTACCGCGCGTCCCCTCGTTCCGCTAGACATAATCGAAAGATTATGTCTCCTTCCCGCCGAACTCTGGCTTGCATCGAAATCCATTCAAACCTGCAGGAAAACGTTGAAGAATGCATTTTTTTATTTAGACGATGATTCGCTCTAAAAGTGATACTCTTTTTAGTGCTTGAATTGGCGGCTAAAGAGGAAAAATGGGGGAATCTATCTCTTATTTTCAAGGCAAACAATTGGCGAACAATATTGAATATGATATAATAGGCACACGGAGGTTCCGGATGAATATTGAACTAACCAGCGATCAGAAAATCAAAGTGATGAACTCCTCCATGGTGTTCAAGGTCATGAAGCAGATTTTAATGCGGGAAAATGAAATTGAACGAGACCAGGAACATGTGTGGATCGTCTGTTTAGCAGCCAACAATAAGATATTAAATATCGAATTGATCAGCCTGGGTGCCATCGATGAAACGATCATCAAACCCATGCAGGTTTTCCGAATCGCCATTTTAAAAAGAGCCGTGAAACTCATAATTATCCTTTCTTGAGAAAAAACACTTGTTTAAGATATCATATGACCGCTATCCAAAATTCACCATTTTCTAAAGATCATGTGGTGGATTTGAAATATTTGACTTTTTCGGCATTTTAGAATAATATAGGAGACTAATTTAGAAAATGAATCAGTTAAGATTAATCACAATATACAGAAGAGGATCAGTGAAATGGAAAAAAGAGACGTTATAATAATCGGTTCAGGCCCGGCCGGTTTAACCGCAGCGATTTATGCAGGTAGAGCCAATTTAAAGCCTCTGGTGTTGGAAGGCGTTACCGCCGGTGGACAATTGATGATTACCACAGATGTAGAAAATTTCCCCGGTTTCAGGGATGGAATCAATGGACCGGAATTGATGAAAGAACTGCGAGCACAGGCAGAACGCTTTGGCGCTGAGCTGGAACCCGAAGATGTAACAAACATTGAATTGTCAAAAGAGAAAAAGATTATATGGGTAGAAGATGAAACGTATGAGGCCAAAACCGTTATTATTGCCACTGGAGCCACTGCCAATTTAATGGGATTGGAAAACGAGAAGCGTTTAATGGGGCGCGGTGTCAGTGCCTGCGCCACTTGCGACGGGTTCTTTTTTACAGACAAAGTCATATGCGTGGTGGGAGGCGGCGACAGTGCAATGGAAGAAGCCCTCTTCCTGACTCGCTTCGCATCAAAGGTATACATCATTCACCGAAGGGATCAGTTCCGAGCTTCCAAAATAATGGTTCAAAAAGCCACGGATAACCCGAAAATTGAATTTATTATGGACACTGTGGTGGAAGATGTGCTGGGTGAAGAGAGAGTGACCGGAGTCAAACTGAAAAATAAAGTGACCGGTGAAATCTCAGAACTGGAGGTCAGTGGTATGTTTGTGGCCATTGGTCATACGCCTAATACCCAGCTCTTCAAAGGCAAACTGACCATGAATGAAAAGGGCTATATTCTGACTTCTGAGAACAAGAGTCAACTAACAGCCACCAGTATACCCGGTGTATTTGCCTGTGGTGATGTGCAGGATTCCAACTACCGTCAGGCCATTACTGCGGCTGGCAGCGGATGCATGGCGGCTTTGGATGCAGAACGCTACCTGGAAAATCCCCAGCACCTATATAGGGTAAGATAAGTAATGACCAGACTCAGGTTGAGCATGAGGATTCACTTTTTTGCTCCAGGATGAGGAAAAAATGTCAGGAACCGTTCCTGGGAGTTTTCCCTTTTTTACCTTAATCTTAACCTTAGCCTGAGTATTTTTAGAAAAGCACATGAAGAAATTTTTTTGTATTTTAAATTTAATGTTGTTGTTGGCCGCGGGTATCGTTGGCAAGTATCACCCGGAGATAAAATGGCGAGAAATCAAGGATCAAAAATTTCATGTGGTATTTCCCCTGGGGTATGAAGAGGAGGCCAATTATACCCTCTTCACTGCCCAGAAGATCTATAAAAAGCTCCAAACATTATGGGGAATGGATGTAAAGGAGAAAATAAAAATTTTACTGACAGATGGTTATGATGTTTCCAATGGCAGTGCTACTTTTTTCCCTTTTAACCGGATAGAAATATACCTGTTTAATGCCATGCCAGACACCACACTGGGTAATTATAGGGAGTGGATCGAGCTGGTGCTGCTGCATGAGATGTGCCATTTATTTAACATGAATGCCGGTTCCGGTTTCACATATTTTATGAGGAAGATATTTGGTACCAATCCCTTTTTATATCCCATGCTCTACGCGCCCAATTGGGTAACGGAAGGGATGGCCGTTTATATTGAGTCGCAGTTAACTTCCAGCGGTAGGCTCAACTCCCCTGATTATAAAATCATGTTGAACCGTATTGCATCAGGCCGGGGTATTCCTGATATTTTCCATATATTTGGGGAACCCACCGATTGGCCCGGCCCCACGGCAAAATACTTCTACGGTGCTGCTTTTATCCAGTTCCTGGCAGAACGCTATGGTGAAGATAAAGTCAAGAAATTTGTGACATACTATTCCCGCAAACCCATACCTATGATTATGAGCAATGATTCAAACTGGGTTCCTCTCACCGCTTCCCAGGGATTACGAAAGATTTTCGGAAAGAGTATTTATGGGTTGTGGAAGGAATTTTTCGAATCTATCCAGGTGCACCAAAATCCTTCTACCAGTAAGATAAATGTGCTGACCTCCTCCGGCATTGAAAAAAAATATCCTACAGCCGGGGATAATGAACGAATTTTTTATGTTGAGCGGAATTATAGAGAATTCCCCGGCATTTATAAACTGGATTTAACCAATGGGAAAACCGAACGGTTGATAAAAAAACAAGAAGTTAACGGCTTGTTTTACGATTCAACGCGACAGAAAATTTATTTTTCCGCTACGGATCATTATAAATCCTTTTATTTTTATTCCGATATTTACGAGCTGGATACCAAAACCCTTGGTGTCAAGCAATTGACCCGAGGTCGGAGACTCTTTCATCCTGTGACAAGGGGAGACCGGGTATACTGCATCAAACGGAAACGATCTTCCTCCTACCTGGCCTGCCTGGATTTAAAAAGCGGAAAGGAAACCATTCTTTCCCCTGGTTTCAGTGCCATGGCTTACCCCTCCCTCTCTCCTGACGGCAGCCGTATTGCAGCGTCAGTAAAGAAGAAAAATGAGAAGTGGTGTATCGGGCTTTTTACCACCGAGGGAAAATTACTCAAACAGATCACCCCTGGTACAATAAAATCGTATTCCCCGGTGTGGAAAAATGCCAATGCGCTCTTTTTTATAACTGAATACAAAGATAATTACCGGCTTGCATGTGTCGACCTAAAAACCGAGGTTATTACTGTTTTCCATGATCCCCAATTACCTGGAGTACAGTATTATTCCTTGCTGCCAGGCAAAACCCAGGCCATTGTATCGTTTTTTGATGCCAATGGTTTTAACCTGGGCCAGGTAAATTTATCAGGACTGGAAACTGAAAACATATCCCCCAAAGGTAGGGAGCCAGCAGGTCAGTTACCCACAAATGGAGGCCCACTGATAAAAGCCGGCAAATACAATTTTCTACAGGATCTTTCCCCAAAGTATTTTACCCTCAGTTACCGCTCTGCTGGTGGTGATATCCAGCCCGGCATCTTTTTGTCTGGTACGGATATTTTATATGACCATTCCTTTGAATTTGAAAGTTATTATGGTCTCGAAACCCAGACGTTTAATTGCAGCTTTAACTATACTTTTGATGGGTTTTATCCTACATTGATTTTTAATTACAGCGATTTTACCGATTTGTATCAAACCTCAGATCAGGTGGAGTATGCCCTTCGGCGAAGAGAAATGGAATTCATTGGCATGTATCCTCTGGTTTATAAAAGCGGATACCAGGCCTGGTGGTATTCCAATCTTTATTTTGAGAAGGTGACAGATAACCTGGATAATATAAGCCAAAACGACAGCACAAATTTGAACGGGATCAAACTGGGCATCCTTTATAATTCTGCCAAACAGTACTATGACTCTATCTCTCTTTCGGATGGGCTCCAGTTGGCACTCTCTTATTCCAGGGACCTGAAGTTCCTGGGCAGCGATTATGAAATTAATACCGCGGCATTGGAGTATAAGCATTATATTTCGCTTTTCCGGCCCAGTGTTTTTGTTGTACGATTCATAGTTTCAGATTCATGGGGTGAAAGAAAGCGGGCCTTTTACATGGGAGGTTCCAAACCTTATACAGGTTATGGAATTGCCGGGGACAATATGTTTGAATTAATGCGAGGGTATCCCTCCGGGTATTTTTCCGGGACCGGTGGGTACCTGATAAACCTGGAATACCGGATTGCCCTCTTTAAAATTGAAAAATCTTTTTTCATTTCCAGGAGCGTGGAACGGTTCTATTTAAATATTTTTGCCGATATCGGGAACCTGTGGGAAAACAAAAAAGAGATAAATCCATCGTTCTCGTATGGTGTGGAATTAAACCTGGCAGTACTGTTGGGTGATTTCAGGTATGTCCTTTCAAGCGGTGTTGCTGTCGGCCAGAGTCCCTATCACAAACCCAGACTTTATTTCCGCATCGGAAATTCTTTTTAAAACTCTCGGTTGGCAATGGTCAATTGGAGCTTATTTATAATCCCTCAGTTCTCTTTCTGCATCTCTGCGAATATCCCTATCCTTAATGACCTGTTTTTTATCGTACGCCCGTTTCCCCTTTGCCACAGCGATCTCGATTTTAACCCTTCCTTTGGTTGTAAAATACATCCGCAGCGGGATGATAGTGACTCCTTTGGTTTTCACTTTTCTATCCAGTTTTAAAAGTTCCTGCTTGTGTAAGAGCAGTTTTCTCTCCCGTTCCGGTTCATGGTTATTGTAACTGGCATTGGAATACTGGCTGATATGGGCATTAATAAGAAACGCTTCCTGGAACCGTATATCGACATAGGAATCCTTCAGGTTAACCTTCCCTTCCCGGACTGATTTCACCTCGCTGCCTACCAGTACTATGCCTGCTTCATGTTTTTCAAGAATCTCATAGTCATGAAAGGCCTTGCGATTAACTGTTATATCTTTAAATTCTTTTTGTTTATCGTTCTTCTTACTCATTTCCTGATTATACGATATTATTTTTATAAGGTAAAGTGCCTAAACCAGACAAGCCGGAACGCGACCCTAAGACGGTCTTGTCTGGAAATTACAAATTACAAATCCCAAATTACAAACAAATTACAAATTCCAATGACCAAAATTACAAACAGTTATGGCGAACTTTTAAGAACCTTTTAAATAGAATTTAAAAGAGATCTTTTAAGTTCAGGTTTGTGATTTGTATTTTGTGGCTTGTAATTTTATTTTCTGCCACTTCCTGGCAAGATTTTACTTGGTATTTCCAACTTTAGGCACTTCAACACATATTTCATCAATTTTTCGTTTGCCCATACGCTCAACCCTTAAATGAATATTGTTAATTTTTAATCTAGACCCTTCCCTGGGAAATTTTCCGAAATAGTAGATAAACATACCAGATAAAGTGGTATAGTCCTTTTTTTCAGGCAATTGGATATTCAACTTGGTATTGATCTCTTCCACCGGCAGATTACCTTTAATAATAAATTGGTTTTCACCCATTTTTCTTATGGCCTGATGGCTGATTTTAATCTCCCCGAGTATCTCCCTGAGAATATCACTAATGGTTAAAATACCAATGGTCGCACCATACTCATCAAGAACGACAGCAATATTCAGTTGATACCTTTTAAACTCTTTTAACACGTAAAGGAGGGAGGAATATTCCGATATAAAAATCGGTTTCACAGCAATATCTACTAAGCGTATCCTCTTTGATTTATTGCGCATCAATACCGGAACGATTTTCCCGACATGGATAATGCCTGTGATATTATCCAGGTTTTTCCTATAGAGGGGAATTTTGGCTATTTTTTTATCCAGGATGATTTTCATTAAATCATCTATGTCAGCACTCTCTTCCAAAGCGATAATGTTCATCCGTGGCGTCATAATACTTTTAACATCCTTTTCTGCAATATCGATAATTTCATTTATCATCCGCAGCGATTCCGGGTTGTACCTGAATAATTGGATTTCTGATGATAAAAAATGTTTCACTTCCTCGATGGTGAGTTCTTTTTTCTTATGAGAAGAGGGCACTTTTCTAAAAACAATGGTAGATAAAAAAGATGTAACCTTTACAAAGGGGTGGAATAAATAATTAAAAAATTTAATCGGATAAGCATAAAAATAAGCCAATCGTTCACTGTATCTGAAGGCATAGGATTTGGGGATAATTTCAGCAAAAATTAAGACGATAATGGTAGTGGCTACAGTGGAAATCAGTAAGATCAATTTCTCGTTTGCCGCTAATAAGTGGGTGAATAGAAACGTTGATATAGATGCAGCCGCGATATTGACAAAATTATTACCAATCAAAATGGTAGAAAAGAATTCTTCCGGCGCGTTCAGTATCTTTTTTAACATGACCGCTTTTTTTTCGTTCTTATTCGCCCGGAGGTTGAGTTTGATTTTATTAAGAGATAACAATGACGTCTCTGCTGACGAAAAAAAAGCACTAAAAAATATTAATAGAATAAAAATGGGAATATAAAGTAATAACATCTTTTTTTGTCCTTAATTTTTTATTTTTTTTATTTATTATATAAAAAAAGAAGAAAGAAGGATCAATGTCTCTATTCCTTATTTTCTATGATATATCTGGTAGACGATTTTGTACAACGAAGCACCGATGCAATCGTTAACCAATTGCACATTCTTTTTTCCTTTGGGCAGTTTTAGTATTTTGGGTGCAAAGTTTACGATACCCTGGATTCCATAATCCAGTAACCGATCCAGCATCTCCTGGGCTGAGTGTTCCGGTACAGTCAGTAAGGCAATTTTGACAGTCGGATGCTCTTTTAAATAGGTTTCCAGTTTGTCTGTATGTAAAATAGGAACATTTTCCCCTTTTATTTCAGCAAGGGTGTTCACCAATTCTGGCTTGATATCAAAAAGAGCGGCAACATTGATATTTCTGACTTTAAACAGTTTATATTCCGACAGGGCACGACCCAAACGCCCTGCACCAATAACAATAACCTCTGCTCCCCTGTCAATAGACAATATCTTTTTTAATTCTTTGAATAATTTCTTTACCAGATAACCTTTTTTCTGTTTCCCGATAGAGATCCCCAGATAGAAAAAATCCTGTCTTACCTGGTTGCAGGATACACCAGTGATTTCTTCCAGTTTTTTTGAAGAGATATATGAGTCGTCGGAAAGATTCAATTTCAGCAGCGCTTCATAGTAAAAGGATATCCTCTGGATTACCCTTAAACTTATCTTCTTTTTCATATCAACCTCATATTACACCTATTATATATTGTTAGTTTTTAAACTATATATTACAAGACTAATTGTTATATGTCAAGAGGTTTGCAACTATTCCAGCAATTCTCATTTTGGTGCTTCAAGAGCGGGTAAACACAAGGAGGCTGTCTCAAAACCCTAAAAAAGGATTGAATTCTGCATTCGCCCGAAAATTCTGCAATATATTTTTATTATGCCAACAATCTGGCTAAAATTAGAATTGCTGTTTTTCTTTTCTATTTTCTGTGCGTGACTCCGAGAGGTGTTTATTTTAAAAGATACTCCTGGAAAAATCGGAGTATTGAGTAGTTCATAAAATCGCGGTTATATTTTTTCCTGAAGCCGTGGCCCTCATTGGTGGCCAATTGATACCACACAGGCACTTTGTTCGCTCGAACCGTCTTTACTATCTGCTCCGATTCACTAGCTGGCACCCTGGGGTCATTCTTGCCCTGGATGACAAAGAGGGGTTTTTTGATCAAGTGTGCATTCGTAGAAGGTGAAATTTTATTTAAAAAATCTCCGATTTTTCGTTCATCTCCATACTCTGCCCTGCGAAGGTCCCTGCGATAAGCGGAGGTGTTTTTCAGGAAGGTGACAAAATTGCTAATTCCCACGATATCGACACCGCAGGCCAGCCGGTCACTGTAATGAACCATAGAAGCCAACACCATATAACCACCGTAAGAACCACCAAAAACCGCGATCCGGTTTTTATTAAGCTCGGGGCGGGTGGCAATCCAATTCAACAGCGCACCAATATCCTTGACTGAATTCTCTCGCTTTTCTGCATTGTCCAACAGCAGGTAATTTTTGCCATAGCCGCTGGAACCCCGTACATTGGGGGCAATTAAGGCAACACCCAGTTCATTGATGAGATAGTTGGACACTCCCTGGAATCGGGGTTTGAACTGACCTTCAGGTCCGCCGTGAATGTCGATGACTACAGGATGTGGTTTATCGGTTTTTTTCAAGGGACGGTAGTAAAATGCGGGAATCATCCGGGGCTTTCCATCCACTCTGTCAAAGGTGGGATATTGGATCACCTGGGGGATGACAAAAGAGGAGAGATTCAGCCCGCCGGTATCACTTTTGGTCCAACGTACCAATTGTTTGGTCTCCAGGTCCAATTGGAACACATCGCCGTTCATCCGGGCATTGTTGATGTTCATAAAGAGCCATTTCCCCGTGGGATTAAATGTCAGTTCACTAATCAATCCGTTGGGTATGTCCCGAATAGGTGTCAATTTTAGGGTTTCGGTATCCATCAAATATAAGCGATCGATTCCCCCTTCATTGACCGTAAAAGCGATTTTCTTCTTGTCTTTGGTGGCCGTGGCATCGTCAACATCCCAGGAAATATCACGGGTAATCACCTCAATCTTTGATGTGTCCAGTTCAAACCGTACCAGTTTACGGAATTCCGTACCCCTATCGCTGACTCCGAAAAGATATTTTCCATCTTTTGATACTTCGATTAAAATGAAAAACTGGGGTTTATCACTTTTTGGGGTAATATTTTCGATTTTACCAGAGAGAGTATCCACCAGCAGGGTATTGGCTTCATTGGCAGATAAAAATTCAAGGATCAGCAGATGACGGTCATCCGGGAGCCAGCGGGAAGGTAAGTAATAGGCAGGTCTCTGCGCTTTATAAACCAGTTTGGCCTCGGAAGGTTTTTCCGGGTCCATGATATAGGTATCAAATAACATGCCGGTTCGACTGTTGTTGACGAAGGCAAATACATTGCCTTTATGGTTAAAGGAGATGCCCATATGACGGGATTTGCCATCGCTGATCATGAGAGCCTTCTCCGTGGCCAGGTCGTATCTGAAAATCTGGTAGTTTTCTGCTCCACCAATGTCTTTGGTAAAAAGAAAATAATTTTTATCGGGATTGGGGGAGAAGGTGGCATCCCTCACCGGTTCTTTATAATCGGTTAATTGTTTTAATTTTCCCATGGGTTTATCCACCCAGTAGAGCTGTGTGGTATCGCCCAACCGGGTGGCAATGATCATGCCTTTGCCACGGGGATCCCAATCAGCAATCCCTGCAGATTTTAACTCACTGTACTGCTTGAGTTTTTGTTTTATCTCAATGGGTATGGGTGGGACATTCTCATTTATAATGGTTTCCGGTACCGGAACAAAAACTCCGGTTTGGTCTTTTGAATCCTTTGCTTTTAGGGAAACCGCTGTGGAAACCAGCAGTGCTGAAGCAAGCAATGTAACTAGGATTAATTTTTTTATCATTTGTCCTCCTTATTCTGTATAACGTTTTAATACGCAATACGATTGCTTTTTGTTATCATTCATCACCTCAAGTCTATTATTTAATATTTTAGACTTTTTAAATATTTGCTTATACCACATATAGAAAGGCATGTCAAAATCAGTCTTTGTAAAGCAGTTTATTCCTTTCAAAAAAGTAACACCCTGGGTCCCTTTTTGTGTTCTATCAATATGAAGGATAGAAAATAAATTCACACATAAAGGAGATTAAGATGAAGCGATTCATTTGTTTATTGGTGGCGCTTTTTGCGCTTTATATGGTTCTTCCAACATATGCACAACAGTACTATGTAGGTGTTGTGGGCGGTGTAAATATCGCCGGAATGGATCTTAATGATGATGGATTAGATCGAGAGATATCCACCAGGTATCTGGTGGGTATTGGGGGAGTTTTCGGTTTTTCGCTTGGTAAAAACCTATTCCTCCAACTGGAGCCCATGTATTTACAAAAAGGTGGTGTCATGGAACAGTATGCTCCCTCACCTGATCTTTTTATAAAGTCGTCTTTTTTAGAAGTGCCGTTATTTTTAAAGATTACCTTTGGTGAAAATATCCGGCCCTATATATTGGCTGGTCCGACAGTTGGCTTTCTCCTGGATTCGGAGGTAAAAGGTGAAATAAGCGGTCTTACTTTCAAAGCGGATTTAAAGAATATTTTGAAACGCATTGATTTTGGTATTGGACTGGGTGCAGGTGTTAGTTTTTCCCTTGGAAAGAGCTCTGTTTTCCTGGAGGGTCGCTACACCTTTGGGTTATCCAATATTAATAAAGGCGGCACAGTGGAATTCGAATCGGGAAGTATAGCCATTACTGATGAGATTGAAGAACACGACGAATTATCCACAAAAGGATTTCAGATCATGATTGGATTTACATTCCCTATTGGTGCTAAGTGATTTTTTTTAGAGCCGGGGCGACTCCGTAAGGACTATAGTCGCCCTGAGCTCTGGAAAAAGCATTGGGACCGTGTTTCAACATCAGATAAATAAATCCAGAAAAGTGCCTGAACCCAGTAAAATAATCACCGGGTTTTTTTAACTTTTTTTCTTAGTGGGTGAGATTTTTTTTTTTAATTTTTATATAATATAAAGAAGGAGATATAAATATATAAATAAAGAAGGAGATATAAAAATGGAAAAAATCAATCTAAAATTAAAAAAAATTTCACTCATGGTGGTTGTGCTGATTTTCAGCTTAATAACCACTATGGCTGCTGATGAGCAGGATAAAGCAGCCGCCAGGAAAAACGATGAACCGGTGGTAACTCGATGGATGGACCCCTTAGGTCGTCCCCGGCCGCGCCATAAACCTTTATTCATTCAAGAACCATTGCAATTGAAACAGGTGAAACCAAAACACCCTGAAGGTTTCATTTCCGATGCCTCTACAACAGGTCGAATTTGCATTGTGGTTCATAAAGATATTTATAGTTCCATTGCTTCGAATTTGAACCAGTATCAAACCGATCTTATCTCAGCAGGTTTTTCAGTGCTGGTTTATCAATATAGTTCTGGCAGCGCAGAAAGCCTCCGAACGTACCTGGCCGGTCTTTATAACCAATCCCAATCACTGGTCGGGGTGGTTCTAATCGGTGATATCCCCTATATTATCTATGAAATGATGCAATTTTGGGAAACGGATCAAAAGTTAGAATACGAGGATTTCCCCTGCGACATTTTCTACATGGACCTGGACGGAACCTGGTCGGATGAACTGAACGATGGTCAAGTCCAGGCTGGAAATGGTAAATACGACACCCGGAAAGGGAACATGGATTTAGAGATTTGGGCCTGCCGAATGAAGACCGACAATCTGACTAAGTTGGGTTCTGAGTCTGATATTCTCAACACTTATTTCAACAAAAACCATCGGTACCGGATAGGAACACTCACTGCCACCCAGCAAGCCCTGGCTTATATTGATGATGATTGGGAGTATAATGCTGTATATGATGCGGCCTATTTGGGTTGGTGGTACGGTGACTCCAATGTCACCCTGGTCTCAGCCCCTGAAGCCACAACGACTTCCGATTACAAGAATAACCATCTCACGGCACCCTATGAATTCATGTTTATACGTTCTCACGGCTATTCAAATGGTCATGGATTTTACCGTAATAATGGGCAGGTATTTGAGTATGTGTATGAAGTGGATTATTTAAATTATGATCCTGAGGCTTTGTTTTACTCACTCTTTGTTTGCTCCGGTTCAGATTATACAGCGAATGATTACTTAGCCGGAACCATTGCTTTTAACCCTGATGAGTCCGGGCTGTTCAGTTGGGGCAGCACCAAGACAGGGGGCATGTTGAGCGACTCTGTTTACTATTACTACTTATATGCAGGTGAGGTATTTGGAGAAGCATTTAAACGCTGGTTCAACTGGGCCCAATCAACCTTCGTCCAAAAGGCTCCCAGATGGTGGTACGGAATGGTGCTTATCGGAGATGCCGCACTTCACGTGAGCCCAGGCGGAGGTGGCGGAACACCTGTTTTACAGCTTTCCAAAACGCAAATGAATTTCGGGGCCACGGGAACCGGTCTTTATACCCCGGCTCAAAATTTTTTAATCAGTAATGTGGGCAGCGGTGCTTTGTACTGGACGGTCAGCGATGATGCAGGTTGGATCAATTGCGGTACTTCTTCTGGGATCAATTCCGAATTTGTAGATGTTAATGTGGACCCCACGGGATTATCTCCAGGAACCTATACCGGTACGATTACCGTATCCGATCCCATGGCCACCAACTCGCCTCAAACCATAAATGTATCACTCATCGTTTACCCGGCAGGTTCCACCAGTGCTCCGTTTGGCACCTTTAGCACGCCGGTGCACGGCTCCATTGTCAGAAGCAGTATTCCTGTCACTGGGTGGGCGTTGGATGATGTCGGGGTTTATTCTGTAGAAATATATCGCGGCGAAGTTGGAAATCTTATCTTTATTGGCTATGCAAATTTTGTGGAAGGCGCACTACCAAATGTGGCACAGGCATTTCCCAATTATCCCATGAATTCACAGGCCGGTTGGGGATATATGATGCTGACCAATTTTTTGCCCAATGGAGGAAACGGGACATTCAAACTCCATGCTAAAGCGAGGGATATGGAGGGCAATCTCGTTACATTGGGGACAAAAACCATTACCTGTGACAATGCCAATGCAGTAAAACCGTTTGGAGCCATTGACACGCCGGCACAAGGCGGAACAGCCAGTGGAACCACGTTCGTCAACCATGGATGGGCATTAACACCGCTGCCTAACAGCATCCCTACAGACGGTTCTACCATTCATGTGTATGTGGATGGGGTCAGTCTCGGTCATCCCACATATAATGTCAAAAGGGATGATATTGCGACGTTATTCCCCAACAATGCCAACAGTAATGGAGCTGGCGGGTATTTTTATTTTAATACCAGGAACTATACCAATGGGGTGCATACGATTTATTGGATAGCAGCCGATGACGCTGGAAACGCAGATGGGATTGGCAGCAGGTTTTTTACCATCTATAACTTATTTGTAAGAGCCTCGACAGGGAGCCAGTCAGCCCCAATGCAGCAGCTACTGAACGATATATGGAATGACATTCCTCTTGATTATTCTGAACCTGTTACGCTCACAAAGGGATATCACCATCGTGATTATTCCAATGAAGAAAAAGAAACGATTTATCCCGATGAAAAAGGTATCATTTATATTACCATTGAAGAATTGGAGCGTATCGAAATTCATTTGGGCGATTATCTTTATGCCGGTTACCTATCTGTGGGGAATCAATTACACGCACTGCCGATCGGTTCCACCTTAAACAGAGAAAAAGGGATTTTTTACTGGCAGCCGGGACCGGTGTTTCTTGGGGAATATCGATTGCTGTTTGTCAAGAAATGGCCGAATGGTGAGATGAGCAAGAGTACTATCCTGCTAACGATCGTCCCAAAATTTTCCAATACCTTTTATTCAATTAAAAAATAAATAATGGATGATTTTTTATAAAGAAGCGCCCACCCGACCATTGATTTTTTTAATTTATATAGCCCAAAAAATTAATTTTTTCAATTCTCGAATAAATAAAATTAATATTTTACGGCACAATTTTTAATTTTTTTAATTAAAAAAGATCCTTGCTTTTTTCCAGCACCAAGGTCCACACCTTATTTTTTGAACTGGTGGTGTGGCTGCGGTACGTGTTGCCAGTTGTGAGGTAAAGGAGCTTTATAGGTCACTTTTTAATAAATCTTTTTAAGTGCTCAACCACGTAAACCCGCAACTCGTAACTCGCAACGAGTGCTCCCCATCTTTAGATGGCGGATTTGTGTGCACATTGTCCCTTGACAAAGGGGGAAAAAAATATTAAGGTAATAATGAGGATCATACCAAAATTTCTAAAAAGAATGGCCGACAATTGGAACCTCCAGATGAGGTGAACAATGAGTGATAAATATAACATCCTGGTGGTGGAAGATGACGCCGCCGCTGGCAAAGTCATCGGCTTTGAGTTAAAGACAAAAGGATGCAATTCTTACTGCTTTGAGAATGCAGAGGAAGCGCTGGTGTTTTTCCAGAAGAATTCTGTTGACCTGGTGCTGCTGGATTACACGCTGCCAGGGATGAGTGGAGAAGATTTTTTCCTCAAAATCAGAGAACTGAACCCCCTGATTCCGGTGATTTTTATTACTGCCTTGCAATCGGTGGACAAGGCAGTCCAACTGCTAAAAATGGGAGCCTATACCTACCTGACCAAACCATTGAAGATAGAAGAACTGCACCATAATATAAAAAATGCCCTGGAAAAAGTAACACTGGTGAAGGAGAATCAAAACTTACAAGAGAAGCTCAGGGAAACCTTTTCGTTTAAAAATTACGTGTTCAATTCTGAAAAAATGCAAAAAATTCTCCATATGGTGACGCGAGTGGCAGAGTCTAACTCCAACGTGTTAATTACCGGTGAAAGTGGTACAGGCAAAGATGTCATCGCCCATATTATCCATTACTGTTCCAAACGAAAGGAAAACCAACTGGTTAAAGTCAGCCTGGCATCCCTTCCCTTCACCCTGATCGAGGCCGAACTGTTCGGGGCGGTTAAAGGTGCCTATACTGGCTCTTTTGCGAACCGACCCGGGAAATTCGAGGAAGCAGATAAAGGTACCCTGTTCCTGGATGAAATCGGTGAGTTGGCATCGGATATCCAGGTTAAATTGCTGCGGGTGGTCCAGGACCGCGAAATTACACGACTGGGTTCCAATAAGCCCATCAAAGTGGATATCCGATTGATTACCGCCACCAACAAAAACCTGCAAAAATTGGTAAAAGAAAAAAAATTCCGGGAAGACCTATTCTACCGGCTAAATGTGATTGAAATCAACCTTCCTTCATTAAGAGAACGGAAAGAGGATATTCCTCTCCTGACCGATTTATTTATAAAAAAATTCAATCAAAGGGAAGGAAAAAAGATCAAAACACTTTCCAAAGATGCATTAAATGCGTTAATGAAGTATGGTTTTCCTGGTAATATCAGGGAACTGGAAAACATTATCGAGCGGGCCCTGGTCCTGGCCCAGGGGGATGTGTTATGCACTGATGACCTACCGGTATTCGTACTCAGCCCGGAATGTCCTGATGCAAACTTCTTCGGGGTGGATTCGGCCCTGTCTCTCCCCGAACAATTAACCGCTTTTGAAAAAGACATCCTGGAAAAAACGTTAAAAAAACACAACTATCATCAGACCAATACGGCCCGGGAATTGGGTATCTCAGAAGCCCGTTTGAGATACAAAATCCGAATCCTGGGTATTTCAAAAGGAAAGGAAAAATAAAAAATTCAATGGAGTATAATAGAATGATAAAGGTAAGGGTATTTGTTAGGTTTACGTTTATTTTTATTTTATTATGGGTGCCGTTATTATGGGGGGCAGAGAGAGCGAAGGAACTAGAAAACCGGTTGCAGAAGGTAACGTCCCCTTCTGAAAAGCTGGAGTGTTTACGTGCGCTTGTGGAGATATACATGGTGGAAGCTCCCAAAAAAGCCACAGAATACGGGAACCAGGCACTGCGAATTCTTCAAGAATTCCCGGATGATAAGCTTAAAGTAAAAGTGCTTAATAAACTATGTTGGTCTTCTGGTTTATTGGGGAGATACCATGAGGCCCTGGATATGGGAAGGCAGGCAGAAATCCTGGCCCGCAGGATTGACCATAAAGAGGAACTGGCCGCAGCTTATAGCTCTATTGCCAATATTTACCTTGATTTATCCGATTTTCATAAGGCCCTCAATTATGCGCTGCAGGCCAAAGCCATCAGTGAGTCCCTGGGGTATAAACGGGGCATTGTCAGTGCGCTGGTTTCGATTGCCAGGGTCCACAAAAATCTAAAAGAATATGAAAAAGCACTTTTCAATTATAAAAGGGCTCTGGAAATTTCAGAAGCATTGGGAAATAGAGGGGCTGTCGCCTCGATACTTAGTAATATAGCCAATGTTTATGAGAATTTAAAACAATATCAAAAAGCGTTGGACTTTTATTCCCGTGGGTTGAAAATAATGAAAGAGTTGGGAAGTGAAATGGGGACCGCTCAAATAATATATAATATTGCCTGTGTCTACGGTGAAACAGGGAAGTATACCCAGGCCCTTCAATATAATAAAAAAGCGCTGCAACTTTTTGAAAAACTTGGAAATAAAAGGGGAATCGCTTATGTCCTCGGACGTATCGGCCGGGATTATGGAAACCTGAAGGACCATGCAAACGCTCTCAATTATATGGATAAAAGCCTTAAAATGGCTGTGGACCTGGGAATAAAGGATACAATACAGGCATTATATGAAGAATACACACATATCTACGAAACCATGGGGAATTATAAGAATGCATTGCTCTATCATAAGAAATTTAAGGATGCCAGCGATGAAATCCTTAATGAAGATAGAAACAGACAAATTGCACACCTTCGGGTGGTATACGACATGGAAAAAAAGGAAAAGGAAAATCAATTGCTAAAAAAAAACAACCACATCCAAAAACTAAAACTGGACCACCAGAGGTTGGAATTGGACCGTCAGAAATTGTTGAGGAACTTTTTGATCCTTGTATCCGTCTTGGTTTTAATCATCGCCCTGGTCACCTATAACCGCTATCATACCCGGAAAAAAACCGAGCACGTTCTCAGGGCATCGGAAAAGAAATTAAAAAAAATGAATGCTGCCAAAGATAAATTGTTTACCATTATTGCTCATGATCTGGGGAGTCCGTTGAATAGTTTACTGCTGAGTTCCCGTCACCTGAAGAACCATTTCCAGGCCCTTGATGAGCGAGACCTGGAAGAGTTTATCCACAACATTTATAAACAAACCCAGGATATGTCTGATCTCCTGGAGAATCTTTTGCAGTGGGCCATGGTTCAGATCGGGAAAATCGAAAAGAATCCGGAGGCGGTGGACCTGTATTTGTTGACAGAGGAAGCTCTTGAGCAGGTAAAATATTCGGCTCAAAAGAAAAAAATTCACCTGGCATCACACATCATGGAAAACACCATTGCCTGGGCAGATAAGCGCATGATGCAAGCTGTTATGAGGAACCTCCTTTCCAATGCCATTAAATATACCTACCCCAGCGGAGAAATTAAAATCACTTCAAAGGATGTCGACAATTGTATAGAAGTAATCGTTTCCGATAACGGTGTGGGTATGGGCAGGGAAAAAGCAGACCGCTTGTTTACAGAGGAATTCCATGAAAGTACCCGGGGCACCTCCAATGAAAAAGGAACTGGCCTGGGATTGGTATTGTGTAAAGAATTTGTGGAAACCAATGGAGGGGAAATTCGGGTGCAAAGCCAACCACATCACGGTAGTCATTTTAGCTTCACCCTACCGAAGCATCATGAACACTCTCATACACCAGGAAGATAAACCGTAAACGCGTAGATACGTAGGCATGTAGATACGTCATTCCATGAAAAATATCGAAAATATTTACGAAAATTCGAAAGAAGTGCCGAATTGCTTAATCACCCCTTTTCCAGATTCTATGTTTCCTGTGATTTTTCGTTGTATATTTTATTTTCTGTTCATTAGCAATGTCAATATATAGAGGCTTACAAGGAAATGGAGCGGAGGAATTCAAAACAGGGAATGGGAACGGGTAATTCTGGCATCATATTTGCATATAATATACCTGCTGCCAAATTTAAAAAAATGGCGGATATAAATTATTTTAAAATAAAAAGGAGGTTACAGGGAAAATGAAAACCAAACGATTACAAAGTAAGTTGACCCTTATGCTCAACAAAAAAACCATCTCTAACCTGGGACATCAGGAAATGGTTAAAGTGGGAGCAGGGGCAGATTACCTGAACGGTGATAATCCAGACGAACCAGAGACCGATCTGTGCGGGGATTACCAACCGAGCCCGAGACCAATGGACGTGGGTGTTCCACCAGAGGATCAAGCCAGTGGTGAATCAAAAACATCCTATTGTTAATAAATCAGTAGTAAGATCATAATCATTTCTCATTTCAACTCGCCTCTTCCAGGTTTCATCCTTAGCCCGCGTGGATTCATGGATGGCAGGCGGGGCTGACTCTCAATAGGCTGTCCAGGAACTCAACAGGACAGGCAATGGCTTTGTTCTTCGACTTTTGTTTTGGAATTGGAATCGTTCTTAGTTAAAGTAGCAAATAACAGCATCGCTTCTTCGATAATCATTTTCTTTAATTTGCAGTGTACCGGTTCTGGTTCGACTTTTTCAGAGAGCATAAAATCACCTCCCAGGAAATAATTGGTGGCCGGACACATCCCACCGCAAAAATATCTTACCCAACACCTGGAACATACCTTGCTGTTAAAAATGTGTACCCTGGCATATTTCTTAAGCCATTTCTCCCTGTCGAATCCATCCCATACATTACCCAATTTAGTCTCTTTATAGCCCACAAGTCGATGACAGGGGAATATATCTCCTTCAGCGGAAACACCAACATAGAGTGCCCCAGGAGAGATACAGAAATGTGTTTTCTTGATTTTATCTTTCATATCTTTCAGAGGTCTGGCAAACACGTTGTAACCGGATTCTAACTTATTTTTCCTTACTTTTTCCGCTCTCTCTTTTATTTTTCGTCGATAAATGGCAAGGTCATCATCTCTAATCGCTAAACCGCGTGGAGAAATCCCATTATTGTATTCAGCGGTATCATAAATTATACTTTTCGTTTTGAAACTCGTAAAAAAAGCAACCAGGTCGTCAATATTTCGAATACTGGGACCAGTGATAGTCGCCCGAAAGCCATAATAGCAATCATGCCCCTCTACTTTTTTTGTATATTTTAAAATTTTCGGATAGATAACATCGTGCGAGCTTTTTTCCGGGTTCACTTTAAACCGCCGGCTCATGTCGTGGATCTCTTTCGGGCCATCAATACTAAATGTGACCTCGATATCCTCTTTGATTAAAAAATCGATTATTTTCTCATTTAACAAAACACCATTGGTGGTCATTCCCAAATACATCTTTTTATTACTTTTCGAGGCCTTTTTCCTGGCATATTGGGTTATATATTTTACCAGGTCGAAATTCAATAGGGGTTCGCCCCCAAAGAATGTGATCCGGCACGTGTCGGAGTCACCGGATTCTTTTATCAGGAAATCAACAGCCTGCTCAGCAGTATCTCTCGTCATATGCACAGCGGGCCCGCCGTAAGAGCCATCCTCGCCATAACAGTAATCACAATGAAGATTGCATTTATGGGTGACATTCAGGGCAATCTGTTTTAACTCTTTTGTCTTTAAATTTTCTGAACACCCTCTTTCATAGTCGTCAATTTCCTTTCGGGACATCTTCTTAAAGGAAGAATAACCCAGCATATCGACATCCAGCAAAGCAGCAACGGCTTCTTCCACCTTTTGGCCTTTCCTTACAGGAAGTCTCTTTTTAAATTCTGAAATAGATAAGGGATTTTTCTTTATACTATTTAACACCCCTAATTCAAGATCATCCAATTCAATGATTCTTACATTTTCTATATCAAAGGCCAATATCGTGCTGTTATCCCTTACGGCATGAAATTCCCTGCCATAGATTTTTTTTTCTTTACGTACACATATGTTGGTTCTTGATTTCATAGAATACCTCCTTAAAGATGGGTGGGTGGTTAAAACACCCAAAACCACCCACCCGGGGTTTCACCTTTTTCACTTAAAAGGTGGTTACAGGATCGTCAATCTTGTTTTAACTGTTTTCCCTACAGCCCAGATCAATATGACAACCAGCCTCATCGTGAACACACCCAAAATCAATGTAACAATATTGATCTTTGCCATCGCATGACAGGTCTAACCTGCAGGTGGAATCTGTTCCTTCACTGGTGTCACCGGAAATGCAAATCGGGTCAACCGGAATGTCTTCCCTTCCGGCTTTTACTTGATCAAGATCGATAATTTTAGCCATTATTAACCTCCTTAAAATGGTTTTTTTAATCCATTGGAACAAAAGCAAATATGATGCCAGGAAAATCAATGCCTATGCCAAGTAGTTAATTGTTATGTCTGATTTCTTTAGAAACCTTTCCATATCGGTACTATCCGTATTTTCAGTGATTGGGGAATGAAGTGGCAAACCCGATAATCAAGATAAAAAATTCGAAATTTTTTTCGAATTTTCGTCATTCATTTCGAAATTTCTCTCCCATAAATGTGTCGAAGTTCATACTTAACTTTTTTAATATATATAGCACAAAAAATTAATCCCCTTCTTTTGTACTTTGAAACCTTTCCTTTATGATTACCCGTATATAACATATTGGACTTGCCGAATGAAAAAAATTTATTTGTCTATCCTGCTCATTAAACTGGCAAACGTTGTATTTGCAGGAAAAGTAGCCAAAACATTGGAGGGTTAAGATCAAAATGACGAAAAAGAGAAAGTTCCTGATTGCACTCATTGTTCTGGTGATTATTGCTGGAATCACCGGATACGTTGTGTGGCTTTCATTGCGTTTTGAAGAGGATACCAGTTTGCCTTCCGGACAGATTCCCCCAGCCTGTGCCAAAACAAATCTACCGCCCCTGGATAAAGGAGATTCAGACTGGCCCTGTTGGCGTGGGAGTTCAAAAAACTCCTTCAGTAATATAAAGGGGATTCGAACCGACTGGTCCGGAGGTCTCAAGCTTCTCTGGAAAGTAGACTATCTCTGTCAGGGGGACAAGGCCAGCACATGGTCTGCACCGGTTGTCCAGGGCAGCAGGCTTGTCGTCCCGGGACGTAGTATGGAAGAGGACGATGTGTTCTGCCTGAACTCACGTACTGGCGACCTGCTCTGGAAAGGGTCATATCCAGCCAAAGCAGACCCCAGCTATGGTCCGGGAGCACGGGCGACTCCCTGCATCGATGAAGAGAGGGTCTATACCTTCGGCCGCAGTGGGGACCTCGTATGCTGGAGTTTGTTTGATGGGAAAAAGCTCTGGCAAAAAAACGTCACCAAAGAGGGAGGTGTGATTCCCCAGTGGGGATTTAGCTCGTCACCCCTGGTCCACGGGGATAATGTTTTCGTCCAGGGCAAGGGGGCCCTTGGAATCGCCTTCAATAAACACACAGGTAAAGTGAGCTGGAAATCCGTAAGGGAAGGGCCATCAGGTTATGCTGCGCCGGTTGCAGTGAGAGTTGATGGCAAGACCCAGGTACTCATCTTTTACGGCAGCGGCCTCTCCGGTGTAGACCCTGAGGACGGCTCCGAGCTCTGGAACATCCCGTGGGAAACCAGGTATAAGGTCAATGCCACCACACCGGGTGTGCAGGGGGACCTGGTCTTTATCACCTCTTATTACGGCATGGGAAGCAAAGTCCTTAAGATTGTCGGCAGCAGCGTCAAAGAGCTTTGGAAAAGTGAGGTCATCTCAGCACACCATTCCGATGGGATTATCCTGGACAGTTACCTGTACAGTTATTCGGGTATAGGGAGCAGTAATCGCGGTGAATTTAAGTGTGTAGAACTCAAAACAGGCGTTGAAAAATGGTCTACCAAAGAGGTGGGCAACGGAACCACCATTTATATAGATGGGTTCCTTATTAACCTTGATTACAGGGGAAACCTTCATCTCATAAAGCCAGGCCATGAAAGATTCATCAAGGTTTCCGAATTCCGGAACGCCATACCCGACGTCAAGCAGATGTGTTGGACAGCACCAATTGCCGCAAATGGGAGGCTTTACCTCCGCTACAGGCAGAGGCTCCTTTGTTACGACCTCATGGATCAATAAATCGGGCAATTGACTATTGACAGTTTAGCTTATTAAATTTTAATAATCAATAATCAATGGTCAATTGGTAAAGAGAGTGTTTTAACTATTACCAGGACAGTTTTTGCGAACATGGGTACAATGCGTCAAAATACATGAGTAAGAACTGAAAAACTCATCCCTCTACCTGTTCCGACCCTTGTTTGATAAGAACAAGGTTCCACCATTTCGTCTTTTTTCGGAAACCCGCATCAGGAGCCGAAAAGCAAAATCAGGCAATCGTTCCGGGATTTTTGGTTAATCCGTAGATTACCATATATTACCATAAAATACCATATATTGCTGTAATCCTAATAATCAAATAAAAATGAAAAAAGTACTGGTATAGACCTCTATTAACCCTTAAATAATGGTATAATAGAGGTTCAAAGAAAAAAATAAATTTTTCACCTACCAGGTGCAACTGGT
>Ga0180438_10003504_pt1 | contig 23687 bp, 11 predicted proteins | sample SS_ome_12_FD_132455 | JGI IMG/M metagenome (GOLD analysis project Ga0180438, IMG submission 132455) | Hypersaline lake sediment archaeal communities from the Salton Sea, California, USA - SS_3_D_2 metaG | ecosystem: Environmental > Aquatic > Non-marine Saline and Alkaline > Hypersaline >...
CGTAGCCCAGCACCACGTCAAGCAGAATAACGGCGACCTCCGGATCGTCGGCCTCCTGTTGCAGTCGCCGGATGCGGAGGTCGTTGTCCATCATCGGGTGCAGACGACCCACCGTAAACTCATCTTCCCCCAGGTCAACGATGGTGTGGGCCTGGCTGACCATCGAGTTGGCCAGGCGGTACTCCTTGTTCAGGGGAGCGTTCGAGTAGACGGTTGGCAGATAGTTCTGTAGGATGAGCTGCGCCTCATAGGCCAGGGTGCCGCCGGAGAAAAGCCCGCGCAGATAGCACTGCCCAGATGCGAAACGGCCCAAGTCGGCGATGTCGTCGCCACCGGTCGTCCTCTGTCGTTCGTCCTTCGCCGTCCCTACAGCCAGCTGCATAGCCAGTTCAGCGGTTTCATCAAAGGTGGCGGCAAAGTACAGATCATCTACACGACGGGATGAGGGAGAATAGCCAATGAAATCGACCACGATTGGCTTGTTTACAGACCGAGCCGCCCCCAGTAGCTCGTCAGCCACTTTGCGAGAGGGGGGTTTAGAAACAAGAACGATCACTTTCGTCTCAGGATCGCGGCTGAGGAGGTCAAGCCCCTGGCGGGCTGTCACGGCGCCCACCGCTTCGGAGAGGTCGCGCCCACCAGTGCCGAGGGCGTGGGTGATACCACTCCCCAACTGGTGGATGTGGGCGCTGACCTGCTGCAGTCCTGTTCCCGACGCGGCGACTAGCCCGATCGGTCCCCGGCGCACCCGGTTCGCAAAGCCTAGCCCTACCCCGTTGACGATGGCGGTACCGCAATCCGGCCCCATGACCAGCAGGCCCTGTTCGGCCGCCGTCTGCTTGAGGGCAACCTCATCTTCCAGGGCGACGTTGTCGCTGTAGAGGAACACATTCCTGCCCAGCCGCAGCGCCTGACGGGCGACACCGGCGGCATAGCGGCCCGGAACTGAGACCAGCACCCAGCGAGCATCGGGCAGCATCTGAACTGCCGACTCCAGGCTCTTGGGGCGATACTCCTGCTCAACGCCACTCCGGCGCTTGGCGAGGAGTTCGTCCACCTGGTCGAATGCAGTCTGGGCCAAGGCACCGTCCTCGGCCCGGATCACAATGACCAGGTCATCGGCTGCGGCGGCCTGGGCCTCCGGCGTTAACAGGTCACCCTGAGCCAGGATGTCCTTGTTCGCGGCGGTCCCCATCACCACCCCGGCGTCGAGGACACCCGGCAAGGAAGCCAAGGACCGCTGCAATTGCATAAGGATCACAGAGTCGTAGTAAGCTCCAGATCGAATCTCTGCTTTGGCTACTGCCATCGTGACTCCTAGGAGAAGACTGGTGACGATTATGATTCGCCCAGCTACGCCATGGACGGCATTCGAATGTCAAATCAAAGAACTGGCGCGCCACTCCGAGTCATAGAGTCACCTGAGCACTTAAGGAGTAGGTGCACCGTGAAAACGAGGCGTTTTGCCTCATAGTGAGCCGTTACGTGAGGACAGTCTGATAGCAACTGATTCTGAACGATGATGTCGTGAGTCTGGCTACATCTGCGAGGAGCACAGGTGACGGCAGCTCCTCCTTCCGCAAGCAACTGTTAGTATAGCACAAGCTAGAAGCGAAGTCAATCGCCGATCCAGACCACTGCAAAAACGCTGTCAACAGCGCGTCGGATGCTAGAATGTCCGACGGTGCGGTTGACTTTTGCGGGCTCACAGGCTACAATCTGGGAGAATTGGCGAAGGTGCTGATTATGGGTCCCATCGCGACTCGTGCGTTTCACGTTTAGCGTAAGTCACGCGCTCGATGAACCCCTCTGTGCCCAGTTCGCCAGCAGTGTAGGCCAGCAAATCTGCGGCGCTCACGCTCGCGTCAATCTGTGTGTCGGCTTGTCCGCCGTGCACCAAAACCGTGATTTCAATCCGAATGAAGGTGGCGCACCTGTATTCCCGGAGGGCTAGCGCCACTTCGAAGGCTGTCCAGACTGCTTCAGTTGCCTCGTCGATGACCTGACCTGGCGCGAGGGGATAGGTTATATCAAAGTCGAGTGAGCCGTCGCCGGTCATCGTCACCGTGCCAGCTAATCCGGCCCGAGCTAGCAATTGCGTGGCTCGCCATTGACAATCGCTTGGTGGCAGCGCGAGAATAGGAAAGCGTGAGGGTGTAGGGATGCTGGAATATGAAGATAGGGGAAGGGGTACAGGCCGCGTCATTAGGACCACCAAAATCGCGATGACAGCGATGTTGACAGTGGCCAGAACACTAACGGTGAACTTCTGTTTGGGGGTCATCAGAGGGAGTTTAGCACAAGAAACGATAAATGACCAATCAGCGACTCGCTATTATCGATAACCAGCCAATAATGAGATGAACAACAAACGAACTAACAAGTCAGCCGAAAGACGATCTATTCAACAGGTCGTTCAGCAAGCGACGTCGCGCCTAAGTCGTGAACAGCGCTGGGGGGCCTTGAGCACGGTGTTGGCCAGTTTCTTTCTGGGATGGGCACCCATTCTGGGCAAGTTCGCATATCGAGGTGGCGTCGCGCCCTTCACTCTGGCCGCGTTTCGTACAGCAGTGGCAGCGTTATTGCTGTGGCTGGCCTTTGCCCTCTTCTGGCATCGCGAGATCTCCATCACATGGCGTGGTCTGATCGGATGCATCAGCGTTGGGGCAGTCAATGGCTTTGGTTCGCTGCTATACTACACGAGCCTCGCGCGGCTGGATGCCTCCCACGCAGCCCTACTCAATACAATCTACCCCTTATGGGTGGTATTGTTCCTCTTCGCCGCCGGACAGCCGCTGACGCGTCTCACCCTGGTACGACTTGCGCTTTCGATGTTCGGCGTATACCTCCTGACGCGTGCCAGGCCAGGCGAAATGGATTGGTTGGGCGTGACGCTGATGGTCGCATCGGCGGCGACTTATGGCTGGCATCTGGTGTTGGGACAGTGGGTATTGGCCGACGTCCCATCACGCACAGGGGCACTCTACATCTTAACAGCGATGGCCTGTGTGGTCGGCCTGGCGCGTGGGTTGCAGGGCCAACCGGTAGAACCCATCGCAACCACTGGTTGGTCCGCCATACTGGCATTGGGAGTTACGACCGCGCTCTCGCGGCTGGCGATGTTTAGCGCACTCCGGCGCGTGGGAGGAATCGAGACTTCGTTGGGCAGCCTGCTGGAGATCCTGGTTAGCCTGATGCTGGCGTTCCTGATGCTGGGCGAGCGACTGACGCTGGTACAGTGGACCGGGGGGGTACTGCTGGTGGGCAGCATGATGCTGATGGCTCGCGATCGGGGTATGCATCTGGCCGAGGGCAATGAACCATTGGAGTGGCGGCTGGAATAAAACGCTGGCCATCCCATAGATCGGGACTCTGCCAGGCACTAGGATATCAGGTGGATACGTTACCTATGGGTAGGAGAATGTGAAATGTGCTACCTGGCAACCGTTCCTCGTCGTGCCCCTCGCTTTCCACCCAGATCCTGCCTCCGTGCCCCTCGATGATGCCCCGCGCCACGGCAAGGCCCACGCCTAACCCGCCGCCCTTGAACGCCGTCTTGCTGGAACGGTGAAGGTTAGTATCGTGCAGGACGTAGAAGCGATCGAAAATGCGCTCCTGATCATCAGGTTGAATGCCTATCCCGCTATCCTGGACGGCGATCTGCACGGTGTTCTCGATTTGACGTCCTATGATCCAGATGCGCCCTCCATCAGGCGTGTACTTCACCGCGTTGGTAATCACGTTCCACATGGCCTCGTACAGCCGCGTCGAGTCACCCATTACTGACGGGAGTTCTTCCAGGCCCTTGATCCTAAAATCAAGTTTCCGGTCAGATCCACTGCGTTCGATATCCTCCAACACTTTGTACACGAGGGATTTCAAAACGACCGGCTCTTTCGACAAGTCTAACTTGTCGGCATCTATCAAGGCGACATTCAGAATATCCCCGATCACTCGATTCAGGCGCCACGTGGCCTCCACCATCCTGTCGACAATGTACCGTGGCGAGCCCACCTCTTGAACGGAGCCGGGGAGCTCAGAATTGTATTCGAGAATCTGAGCATAGCCATAGATAGCAGTGATGGGGGTGCGGAGTTCGTGACCAGCTATAACGATGAAATCCGTCTTCATCTTGTCCAGCCGCTGCAGTTCGGTGTTGCTTTTCTCCAGTTCGCGGATTTTCTCTTCCAGCCGGTCCACCAGCCTGTGACTATACTCAACCAGGTACTCTGCCTTCTCCTCCGGCGACTCGATCTCCTCCCTGTTCCCACACAGGAAAGAGCGCACCTGGCTGGGAAACCCGTCTACGTCTATCGGTTTCGAGATATAACCGATGCAGCCAGCGGCTAGGGCTCGTTCCCGGTCACCCTGGAGCGTGGCAGCGGTGACGGCCACGACAGGTACTTGTCGTAGACCCTCGATAGTCCGCAGTCGGGTGGTCACCTCGTAACCGTCCAATCCACTGATGTTAATATCCATCAGAATCAAGTCCGGCGACTCTTGCTTGGCAATCTCAATAGCGGAGAGACCATCTGCTGTGGTGATGACTTGGAATCCTTCACTCTCAAGCACACGTCGTACTAGTACTTCGCTGGATGGATCGTCTTCCACGTAGAGAATCTTGATCGCTTGTTCCATCAGTAGCTGTGCCTCGTGTCCTAGAGATCACTCGGATGGACACTACAAGTCTGTCCACATCACAACGCGGGCACCTGTTTCCTAGCGATTACCTTGATAGCCTCGTACCTTGACACGGAAATCACGCGTGAAACCGTCACAAGAATCAAAGTTGCTCTCGAACAAGTGCCTGGTCCACAGTCGAATCATACTGTCCGTTTCAGGATTTCTTCCAGCAGTTTGTCGTCGGTGAAGTCGCCCTTTTGCATCAGTATGTCAATCTGGCCGCTGAGTCGCTCGCGCTCGGCGGCCGTCAACTCCTTGGCCGAGATGACGATCACCGGCACATTGCTCACTTTCTCGTCGGCCTTAAGGGCTTCCAATACCTCGAAACCATCCATACCCGGCATCATCAGGTCCATCAAGATGACGTCCGGCGGATCGCGGCGTACCATTTCAAGACCTGTCGCTCCGTCAGCAGCTTCGAATATCCGGTACTTGCCCCGTGTCTGCAGGATGCGCCGCAGCAAAAGCCTGGCTTTGGGGTCATCTTCGATGATGGCGATGCTCTGCACCCGCCCATCGAGCTGTCCTAGAGAACCCAGTAGTCCTTCTGTAGGGATCTCCGCAAAGACCGCTTCTGTGGGCACCTCTACTGTCCGCGCCCACTCGTCGCCCAGGAGATGCTTCTCGACCGGGAAGGTATGACCCGAGCAGTTGATGACGATGACCTCATCGCGCTTGATCACACCTTTGCTGAGCAGCTTGAACACCCCAGCGAAGGCCGCCGCTGCCGCTGGCTCCATCGAGATACCATCCAGCTTAGCCATCACGTGCATAGCACGGAACGTCTCCTCATCGGTGACCGCCTCAAACGCGCCGCCGTGCTCACGAATGACCCTAGACAGATAACCGTAGGCAGGGCCTGGGCTTCCCGTGGCGATAGTGATGACCCGTGTCTGTGGATCGAGGACTGGCTCAGCTTCCTCCAGGCCTTTGTCGAAGGAGTGAACCATAGGCGCACAGCCGGCAGCCTGGATACAGGCTAGTCTCGGCATCCGCTCCACCAGCCCAAGCACCATCAACTCCTCATACGCTTTCCATACCCCGACCGGCCCCATGCCCCCACTGACCGCCTGGAAGTACCAGTCTGGTGTGCGCCAGGGAGTATCACCAGGGCCAACGAACGAAGGCAGTTGTTCAGCAATCTCAAATGCGACCGTCTTCATGCTCTCGCGGGCCGAGATGCCCCGAATGCCCCGATCGAGGAAGATTCCCTTACGGGCTGCAAAGTCCGCTGCGACTTTCTTGGTCTGATCATAGGTGGCAGTTACCTTGATCACCTCGCTGCCGTAGAGCGCCACCTCGCGCATCTTCTCGGAGGGTACCAGGCTGGTTAGAAAGGTCCACATTTTGATGCCGGCCAGCGCGGAGTAGGCCGAATACGAGATGGCGACGTTCCCGGTGGAAGCGACGATTGCCTCGGTGACCCCGCTTTCCCTCATCACCGAAATAGCCAATGATGCCTGCCGGTCCTTGAACGAGCCCGTCGGTCCCTGCCGCTCGTCTTTGACGTAGATGTGTGGGCAGCCGAGCATCAGTCCCAGATTGGTAGCGTGAAGCAGCGGGGTGCCGCCCTCGCCCATCGTCACTCTGTGGGCGCTCTTACGGAGGGGAAGCAGTTCCTGGTAGCGCCACATGTCAAAGGGGCGTTCGCGCAGAGCATCGGGCCATTTCTCTCGCACGGCGTCATAGTCATAGCGGGCGTCAAGCCACTGCCCGCCGCAGTGCTCACAGGCCGTCATCGGTCGGACGTATGGAGTGCGGTATCCGCATTCGGCGCACTCCAGCCAGACTTGATGTTGGAAATCACTCCGTGTCATTGACTCATCCCCCTGATGAACGCTAAGCGGTGCACAAGCGCGACGCGTGACTTACGATTCACCCCTCGTTCTTGTCCGTCGATCGCTGGTCGTTGTCAGCCGGTCCAGCGCTGCTGCTACATCCGCCAGCAACTCCTGTCGCTCAAAGATCCCTTTCTCGAGTAGCGCTTCTACTCCCTTGTTGAGGGTGTCTCGCTCTTTCTGGCTCAAAGTCTTGGCAGTCACCACGACGACGGGAATGGAACGCGTCGCCTTATCCGCCTTGATCGACTCCAGAACGGCAAACCCATCAACATCTGGCATCATGAGATCGAGAATGATGAGGTTAGGCCGCCTGTTCCGAACCAAGGCAATGGCCTCCCGACCACCGGTCGCCTCCAAGACCTCGTAACCTTCCTGGCTCTCGATCATCCGGCGCAGGAGTTTGCGATCCTCTGCCTGATCATCAACTATCAATATCTTGTTGTGATCTTTGCTCTGTCGGTCCAACCGCTCAAGGGCAGCCACGAGATCATCCTCGAGAATTGGTTTGACCAGGTAATCAGATGCACCCAGGCTGATGCCCTGATCCTTGTCCGCTACGATAGTGCACATAATGACCGGGATGTTTTGGGTGTCAGGGTTGGCCTTTAGTTCCTGGATGATCTGCCAGCCATCCTTTTCTGGCATCATCACATCCAAAGTGATGGCGAAGGGCTTGAGCTGTTGGGCTTTCTCCACCACAGCCATACTGTCGGAGAAACCAACGACCCGATATCCCTGCTTGCTCAAGTAACGGCGGAAGAGCGTGATGACACCCTCGTCATCGTCCACACAGAGAACGACCTTCTGAGCCAGCTCAGTATGCTCTTTCGGTTCTGGCTCCGGGTCTGCCTCTACTTTGACGGTCTCCTTCACTTCCTCAGAGCGCTCAGGTGGGCCTGCGATGGGCAGCGCGATGTAGAAGGTAGATCCCACATCCACTGTGCTCTCTACCCAAATGCGACCACCGTGCATCTCAACAAAGTGCCTGCTGATGGAAAGACCCAACCCCGTGCCCCCGACGGCGCGTGTGCTGGAACCATCTACTTGAGTGAACTCCTCGAAGATACTCTCCTGCTTGTTCCCTGGGATACCGACGCCGCTGTCGGTAACCGAGATGATCACCTCGATAGGATTGGCTCCGGCTTCCACGCGAATAAAGCCCTCCTCGGTAAACTTGGCAGCGTTACCAACCAGGTTGAGCAATACCTGGCGGATACGGCGCGAGTCGGCACGTATGTTTGGCAAATCCTGGGGTATAGACTGCTGCAATTCGATGGGTTTGTCCTTGACCAGCGCAATAGCGGTTGACATGACGACCTTGATGATGTCCCTTAGGTCTGTGTCTTCAAAGGAGAGCTCCATCTTACCAGCTTGGATCTTGGAGATATCCAGGATGCTGTTGATCAACTCCAACAGATGCTGTCCACTATTGTAAACAGCCTCCAGGTCAGTGCGCTGCATATCCGTGAGCGGACCATCGATACCTTTGAGAATAACACGGGAGAAACCAATAATGGAGTTGAGTGGCGTGCGCAGTTCGTGGGACATGTTAGCCAAGAACTGGCTCTTGAGCCGGTCCATCTCCTGCAGTTTCTCCGCTGTCTTGACAGCCTCCTGGTACAGGCGGGCGCCCTCTAGTGCCACGCTCAGGTTGGTGCTCATAATCTCGATGAAATCCAGTTCCTCCCAGGAGTCGCCCTTGGGCTGATCAATGGCGAGCACCCCGAGCACTTGGTCACGGGCGACCAAGGGAATATATACACCGGTCCGGATTCCCATTCGTTCGGCTACAGTAATCGATAGTTGGCCCACATACGAGGTATCCGTATCCAGTATAGAAATGCTGCGCCCATCCACCACATCAGAGAACAGAGTAGGATTTGTCCTCCGGGTCACCCACAAGCCATCGGGCAGTTGAATATCATAGCCCTGTTCGTCGTGGGCCGCGACAGGACGGAGGTTTCCCCCTTTGGACTCCCAGACAAAGACGACGGAGCATCTGCTCAGACGACGGGAGATTACCTCTCCCGCTTGGTGGAGCAGTTCATCTGGATCAAGGGACGCCACCGCCGCCTGCTGCACATCGTTGATGAGCACACGGCGCATTGCGTCCGTTCGCACCTCATTGAACAGGCGAGCGTTCACGATAGCGGCGGCCAACTGGTCAGCCAACGTCTGCAAGGTTGCCACATCCTCATCTGAGAAGGCAGCTTCCTCGGTGGACTGAACGTCCAACACTCCGATCACCTGGTCCCGTACCTTGAGTGGCAATCCCATCTCGGAGCGAGTATCGGGCAGGTCGGGGTTGACAAAGTGCATGGCATCCTTGCCTACGTCCAGAGCAATGCGAGGCTTTCCTGTAGCAGAGACATAGCCGACGATACCGACCTTGCCGACCGGCAGTCTGTGCCCTCGTGCCAGCATACGGCGTCCGCCTTCGGAGGAGCCAGCCCGTAGGACGGCATATTCCCCCTTTTCATCGAGGAGGAAGACGCCAGCATGATAGAAGTTGAACTGCTCAGAGATGAGATGCACCGTCTCGTCCAGCAACTGGTCCACCTCCAGGATAGAGGTCGCGTCCCGGGCCACCTCGGAGGCAGCGGCTAGCTGGGCTGCTCTTCGTCGCGCCTGCTCCAACAGACGGATGTTCTGCAGCGCTACTGCCGCTTGATCTGCCACTGCCTTAAGCACTTCCAGGTCCCGTTCGGCGATCTTTGGGCTACTGGCAGAGCGGTTCACAGCAAGCACGCCGGCAGCCTCGTTCCCCACAAGGATAGGTATCTCGGCCACCCGCTCTACACCAAACCTTACCCCGTCGGCCGCATCGGTGATCTGCTCGTCAGCGAGGGCATCGTTGATGACGATGGGCTCCCGCCTAAGCACAGCCTGGACGGCAGGATTACTGGCCTGAGGATCCAGCGAGATCCGTTCGAGCCCGATATCTTCCGCCATACTTACACCGGCACCGGCAATCCCCCGCAGCGTCTGTGTGCGGTCATCAACCAACGCCAGCCAGGCACCGGTATAGCCAAGTTGCTGTACCAGCACCTGGGCCAAGGTCTGGAATATCTCCTCCACGTCTCCCAGGCGACTGATGGCCTCACCAACGAGATAGAGAGCCCGTGTCTCGGCGAGCGCAGCCCTGGTCTCTTCGAACAGATAAGCATTCTGTAAAGCAATGGCCGTCTGGCTAGCAATGGCAGTCAACAGATCGCAGTCATGCTCGTCGTACGCGCGGGAAGTGGTAAAGCTCTGGACGCTCATCAGACCCAGCACTCGACCGCCAACGACCATTGGCACCCCCATCCAGGAGGCAGGCAGCTCCCCAATCAATGCTACTCCCGTCTCCGTCAGCCACTGGGACACGTTTTCACGAATGAGCACACTCGCACGATTGCGGATTACGTATCCGCTGATGCCCTGGCCCGCGGGAATGGTGGTGATCTGTCTGTCAGTCTCTGACTCGGAAGTATCAAAGTAAAAGGCAATCTCATCTCTATCCGAGTCGTAGAGACCGATGGAGAAGTTGGTGGTGTCCAGCAGACGGGAAGCTCCTCGATATGTCTCTTCCATCACCGCTTCCACGGTGAGGTTGGTGGCGAGGGCCTGGGCCAACTCGTTCAGGACCTGCCTTTGATGGGCAGATTTCTGTGTCTCAGCAAAGTGCTGGGCGTTCTCCAGGGCCAGCGCCACCTGCTCGCTCACCGCCTCGATTAGAGCGATCTCATTGGGCGACCACCCACGACCGCCGTCCGTCTCCTGGATGCCGAGACTTCCAATGACCTGGTCGTGCAACTTGAGGGGCGTCGCCAGTGTCCTCTCTGTCGTCTCCGGTTCTACGAGCGCGACGGTCTTGCCGTGCATCAGGGCCATGTCTAGGGCTGGCGCCGGTATTCTTTCGGCCGGCATAACATCGATACGGTCATAGACATAGCCCAGCGAGCGTTCTGCCGACGCCAACTCCGTCGCAGTGGCAGTACTGTATTCGCCGTGAAGGAGGCTCAGTTCCCGCAGTTGGGTCTCGGTACGCTCCACCAGGCGGGCATTATCGATGGCAACAGCTAACTGGTCGGCCAATGTCTGCAGAGCTGCGACATCGTCGTCGGAGAAAGCAGCCTCCTGAGTATCCTGAACATCCAGAACCCCGATGGTACGGGCGCGGACTTTTAGCGGAAGTCCCATTTCGGAACGGGTATCGGGAAGATCGGCGTGGGCAAAGTGCACAGCATCCTCGCCCACGTCCAGAGCAATGCGAGGTTCTCCCGTCGCCGCGACGTGACCGACGATACCGACCTTGCCGACAGGCAACCTATGACCCCGCGCCAGCATACGTTGCCCGCCCTCAGAAGAAGCTGCGCGCATTACAGCGTATTCGCCCTGATCATCAACCAAGAAGACTCCCGCATGATAGAAACCAAACCTATCGGAGATGAGGCGCACCGCAGTATCGAGGAGTCGCTGCACATCGAGAATGCCGACCGCCTCCCGAGCCACCTCTGCCCCCACCTGAAGCTGCGCGGTTTGGCGCTCCAGGCTGTGCGTGTATCGTTCTAGATCCTCATGTGCCTGCTGGAGCACTCCCTCTATCCGCTTGCGCTCGGCCAGTTCTTGCTGCATGGCCTCGTACAGACGCGCACTCTCTAGTGCCACTGCCGCCTGGTTCGCCAGCGTCATCGCCATGTTGAGTTGCCCAGGTGTGTAGTGGCGTTCCTCTGTGGTCTCCAACTCGATAACGCCGATAGCCTGACCTTTGAGCGCCAGGGGGACAATCGCTAGCGTGGCGACCCCGGACTGCTGCATATAGGCCAATTCCGCTGGGTCGGCGTGAGGGTCACTGGCCTGCACCACCAGCGGCTGCAACGTCTCCATCACGCGAGCGGTGGCGGGATAATCTGACAAGCTGAATGGTAGCTCATCCCTCTGCCAATGTTCGACTCCACCCTCGATCGAGAGATCTGCGAGGATTCGCAGCGTGTCCTCCTCCCCTTGCGGACCCGGGACAGAGAAGGAGCATTCTACATCTCCCATCAACTGCGCCAACTGTCGGACGGTGATCTCGGCAATCTCTTCGGCCTGCAGGGATGCGCCAGCAAGGCGCCGACTGGCATTGAAGAGCATAGTCTGCTCCCTCAATCGCTGCTGAGTCTCTTCATATAGGTGGGCGTTCTCAATGGCCGCAGCGATCTGGTCTGCCAGCGTCTCCATCACCAGCGCATCAGTGTTGTCAAAGGCATTGAACCTGTTGCTCTGCAAGTCAAGTACGCCGATGGTCTTCCGTCCGCTCCTGATCGGTACCGCAAGTTCCGATTTTGCGTCCCCGCTCGCCGTGCTCACATAGTGAGGATCTCTGCCCACGTCACCGCTGATCTGTGATTCGCCGGTGGCTGCCGCCCTTCCGATAATCGCTTCTCCGACAGCAAGCGAGAAGTCCTGGGGAAAGGCACCAGCATACTCACCCGCAGCGGCCTGCAAAGCCAAGCGATTGGTCTCCTCATCAACCAGCAACAGCATCACGCCATAGTAATCGAAGGCATCACGCACGGCAGTCACGATCTCAGACAACAACCTCTCAAGCTCCAACTCGCCGCTCACGCGCCGCCCCACCTCGTAGACCAATGCAGCCTGAGTCGCTCGCCGCCGCGTTTCCTCCTCCGCTCGCCTTCGCTCACGGATTTCTCGTCGCGCCTGTTCGTACAGTTGGGCGTTTGCGATAGCGTTGGCCAACTGATCGGCCATCGTCTGGAGCACGGTGATGTCCTCTCTGCTGAAAGCAGCCTCTTGAGAAGACTGGATAGTCAGCGCGCCGATGGGCCGACCGCGGTTGATAAGTGGCAGTGCCAGCTCGGAGCGGGTCTCCGGCAGATAGGGATTCTCAAAGCGTATGGCGTCCTCACCTACGTCAAGCGCGATTCGGGCCTGTTTGTTGGCTATACACCAGCCGATCATAGAGGTCCCACCAATCTCTAGCTTGTGGCCTTGCTCCATCATCTGCCGTCCCGCCTCGCCTGTACCCGCCCGCAGTACTGCCCACTTGCGCGGTTCACCGGTCCACTCGCCGGTGTGATCCACCAGGAATAGGCCAGCATAGTAGAGGCCAAATCGCTCGCAGACTAGATCAACGACTTGTGGGGCTAGAGCTTCCGGATTGAGGATGCTGCTGACTGCGCGCGAAACCTCGGCGGCGGTCTGAAGTTGGGTGCTCCGTCGCTCAAGCGTGGTCAATAGCTGTTCGCGTTCAGCCTGTGCTTGCTTCTGCCCAGTGATATCGCGGACAATACCCCGGAACCCGCTGGGTGTTCCTCGAACATCTCTCATCAGAGAGACCGATGACTCTACATGTCTAGTGGCCCCGTCTTTTCTAACGACTTCCCAAGCGAGTATTTGAGCGGACGCGCCTGTCCGATACACGTTGTTAAAGACCTGATACACTTTTCGGGCACTCTCTTCGCCCATATACTCCCGATTGTTCTTACCCAGCATTTCATCCGCGGTATACCCAAGAAAGTCGCACAAAGCATCATTGAAGAACGTCAAGTTCCCAGCCAGGTCAACCTCGAAATAGCCTTCCTCGATGTTCTCAAGGATCGCGCGATATTTCTCCTCGCTTTCCCGCAGTTCGCCCTCTATTAATCTGCGCTCGACGATTTCTTTCTGAGCCTGGTCGTGCAGCCGAGCGGTTTCTATGGCGGCGGCCGCCAGCGCTGCTAGAGAGGCCAGCAACCGCACATCCTCCTGGTCAAAGGTGCCCCTCTCCTTGTTCATTGCCTCGATGGCGCCAATCGTTCGCCCCCTGGTCTGCAATGGGACGCACAGAATTGAACGCGTAGTCAGGCCACTTCCTTTGTCAAACTCCTGAAACCATCGAGTGTCCTTCGATACGTCTGGCACTATCACTGGCTCGCCCTGCTGGGTAACCCAGCCCGCAATCCCCTGCCCCATGCGGAGCCGCACGCTTCGCATGAAACCGGCGCCTTCGCCAGACGCTGCTGCGAACCACAAGTCGCCTTTGGCTTCGTCGTGAAGGATCACCGAGGCTGCCTCCACGCCCATGAGCTGCGTCACCTTATCGGTGATGATATCCAGCGTCTCCTCAAGGCCCAGGGTAGAGACAAGAGCCTGGCCAATACTGCTCAGGGCGCCAAGTTCGCGTTTGAGCTTGAGGACCTCTGCCTCTGCTTGTGTGGGCGCGGTGACGCCTCGCCCCGCGCCTTCCCTGGTATCCTGATCCTCACGTTCAACTCGATGTTCAGGTTCCTGCGATGTCCCTTCCGCCCATCCATGCAGCTTGTTTGACTGCTGCAATTCGGCCACCTGCTGGCGCAGTCCCTGAAGCTCCTCGATCAGCTGCCGTTTGCTCTTCGCCCGCTCGCTTGTTTCAGCCATTGTGCATCCACTCCCACAGGCTTCCCACGGCACACTCACCCATCAACCTGTCCGGTCACTCGTCCTTCCCAGTATCCAGCCATCTCACCAGCTCACGGTCCGCATCATCGATCAAACGCCTGCTCATTCTCCATTGTTCTGCCGCTCTACTCCCAGTTGTACAAAGGCACGGTCGGTGCCCAGCGCGGCACCCAGTTCCCGCACAGCAGTCTGCAGGATGGTCTCAGGATCCATAGAGGCACGAACCCGGGCTGTGATACTGGCGATAATTCGCTCTTGCTCCGCGCGCTGCTGGGTCTCTTCCAACAGACGGGCATTCTCCAGCGCCAACCCGATCTGTGTGCAAGTCTGCTCTACCAGTGCAATCTCCGCATCTGACCAGGGCTTTTCCTCAGACTCCTGCCGAAAGGTGATAGAGCCGAGGAGTTGCCCGCGCAGATGGATGGGAGCAATCAATCGACGACCATCTTTCTCTTCTAGAATGACTGCTCGATGATCGAGCGATGGGGCCCTCATCTCGAAAGCGAGGGAGGAGTGAACAGGCTCGACCCCCCTTGTACTGGTGTAGCGGTAGGTGACCGATTGGCGGGCTGTACGCTCTCGCCACGTCTCGCGCACCCGCTGCCCATAGAGGGCCTCCAGTTCCTGCAGTGTCTGTCGACTCTCCTCCAATAGGCGGGCGTTCTCTATAGCTATGGCTACTTGATCCGCCATCGTCTGAAGAATCGCCACATCCTCATCGGAGAAGGCAGCCTCATGTTTGGACTGAACATCGAGCACGCCGATTACCCGTCCTCGCACTTTGAGAGGCAGTCCCATTTCCGAGCGGGTGTTGGGCAGGTCGGGGTTGTTGAAAAACACAGCATCAGCACCCACGTCGAGTGCAATGCGGGGTTCTCCTGTCCCTGATGCGTACCCCACAATCCCCTCCTCGCCGACCTTCAGTTTGTGTCTTCGCGCCAGCATCCGCTGGCCGCCCTCCGATGACGCGGCCTGTAACACCGCGTACTCCTCAGTGTCATCCAACAAGAAGATGCCAGCATGGTAGAAGCCAAAACGGTCAGAGATCAGGCGCACCGTTTGCTCCATCAACTGATCTACATCGCGGATCGCTGCGGCATTCCGCGCCACTTGAGCAGCCGCCTCAAGCTGAGTGCCCCGTCGGGCCAAGTCCGCTGTGCGCTCTGCCACCTGTCGCTCCAGCCCAGCATAGAGGTTCCGCAGTTCTCTGGCCATCGTGTTGAAAGCTTGAGCCAGTTGACCCAGCTCATCCTGCCCGACTGTAGGAATGCGCTCGTCAAAGTGTCCCTCCGCCAATCGCTTGGCCGATCGACTCAGTTGTTCCACTCCCACAGCAATACTGCGGGTAGTCAAGGAGATCACCACCACTGCAACGCCAAAGGCGACGATCACAAGAACACTGGTAACCAGAACCATCCTCGCCATCGTCTCGTTTGCCCGGGTCTCGGCCCCGAGCCGGTAGTCCCGGGCCATAGCGACCAGTTGGTGTAACCGCTGCTCTACGTCATCGTGGCGTGCCAACAGTAAATTTGCACGCATCTCAGCCGCAGGCCAGTTCTCGTCCTCTACGTGGCGAATAGTCCCCTCGGCAACATTTATGAGGTTCTGCAGGCTTTCCATCGCCCCCTCGATACGGAGCCGCATAGGGTCTCCCTCGGGGAAGTGGCGTAGTTGATCACTGAGCAACTCCTGCCTCGCCCCCAGGGCCTGAACCACCGCGCCTACCTCGTCAACAAAAACGGCGGGAATACGCTCACCGATATTGTCCTGAACAGCCACCACCAAGCTAGTCGCCTGTTGGGCGGTTTCCAGGGCAAGCGCAAGTCGCTCATTCTGCTCCCCCAGGTCCTGAAGCATGCTTCTAAGCGTAGTCAGTTGCCAGAAGAAGAAGACACCTGCCAGAACAATGAGAGAAGCAGCCGCACCTGAACCCACGACTATTCGGCGACGCAAGGTGCCGCGAGGGCGCACAACATCAGGCGTCTGCACCGTCATCCTCTACAACCCCCTTGTCCGTGTGCAGCGAACCGGCATCGTCGCCGCCTCCCAATTGAATCAACCCGTCTGAAGCCCGCAGTTTCCGTCCCAGCTCCCGGATCGCCGTACGCAGAATGCTATCCACTTGGGTGGACGCGCGGACCTGAGCCGTAATATCGGTGATGACCCGCTCCTGCGCTGCACGTCGCTGAGTCTCTTCCAGCAGGCGAGCGTTCTCGATAGCCAGTGCTAGCTGATCGACCACGGATTCGATGAGCGCGACTTCGTCATCGGTCCACCAACGTTCACCCTCTGTCTCCTGCAAACCCAACGCGCCGAGGATCTCGCCGCGCAAGCTGATGGGTACCACCACCGCGGCTGGCTCCGTACCATTGCCCGCATCTGATCGTACGACAGACTCTCGCTGTGCCATCACCTGCTCCACCTCGGACAGCACGCGTTCACTGAGAGGCTTCACGCCTGGTTGAGTACGCTCGTATACAGGGATTTCATAGGCAGACACAAACCTATCCCATTGCTCGCGCACGTAGCGCCTCTGCACCTCTTCCAATTCCTTTAGGTTCGCCTGTGCTTCTGCGAACAAGCGCGCGTTATCGACGGCTACGGCAATTTGGTCAGCCATCGCCTGCAGTATCGGCACATCCTCCTGCGAGAATGCCGCGCGATCAGTGCTTCGTAGGGTCAAGGCACCGATCACCCGTCCACGGGATCGAAGCGGAATTGCCATCTCCGAACGCGTTTCCGACAACAACCGCGCGGCCTTGACATGCTCACTTGTGCTTGCTAAGTGAATCGCGCCAGCATCCACGGCAATGCGAGGCCGGGCGCTGACTATACTCCACCCAACCGTCGAGGACGCGTCCACGCGGGCCTTATAGCCCATAGCCAACATCTGGTGGCCAGCCTCACCCGTGCCAGCCTGCAAACGCGCCCACTGCTCACCGTCGTCCACGCTGGCATCATCGACCAAGAACAGGCCCACGTAGTAGAGATCGAACCGGTCTTGTATCAGGTCTACCACTTGCTGCGCAAGCTTATCGGAGTCAATCACCGAGAAAGTGGCAGCGCTCGAGACCTGAGCAACGGTTTGAAGCTGGAGAGCCCGCTTCTGCAGTAGAGCATTGGCCTGACCCAACTCGTCAGCCCGCTCCATAAAGCGTGCCTGGGAGCGAACCAACTCGTCACGTTGTTGTTCCTCCTCGTGGAGAGCGCTGGTCAGAGTTCGGCTGAATGCCTGCTGCATAAACATGATACCGCCGCCGATAAGAAAAAACGTACCAATCAGGCTGAGCACAGAAGGCAGAACATCGGATCTATATGGGATGCTTGGATGGAGCCATCCCAGGTGATCGGCCAGCAGGAAACAGGCGTAGATCAAGCCACTCACCACAGCAGCGATAGCCCCAGCTCGTTGTCCGATGAGCATAGAGGCCAGCAGGGGTGCTGCCAGAAGATACAGCCCTCCGGCACTCAACGAACCTTCCATTAGCAGAACTGCTACCCCGATGCCATAGGCCAGCACCACCACGCCGGCAGCTCGGAGTTTGGGGGCGAGCCCCCGGGCTATGGTCAGGGTTATCAGGGCCATGTATGCCACCAGGTAAGGGACGTAAACCAGAAACCTCCGGCTCGGCTCTCTGAACAAGTTTACGAGCATGAGCAAGATGATCGCAGTGCCTATGGCTGCCAGACTGCCAAGCATGATATTCAGGATTCTGACGCGTTGCTCTTGCAGTCGGGTTTCCCAAGGCGTGAAATCGGCCACAGGAAGCACCGCTTGTTCCCCTGTCCACACCCCAACGCTGCTGTCTGGTTGGGCCAGAGTAAAGGAAGGGACTTCCAATGCCGCAGGCTCGCCTGCGATCAGCTCGGTCACAACTGGCTCGACATCGGCTTTGCCCTTACCTTCGATCTCGCCCTCAAGGAGGTCGATAATGCTCCTCTCGACCAGCTCAGCTTTAGGCTCCGCTTCAATCTGGAAAGCGGGATCAGCAAACAGCCCTTCGAGCTGGATTTCCAGGTCGCTATCTCTTGCCATAGTCCATCAACTCCTTGGCCAAGGCGCGGTACTGTTCGGTCCCCCTGGTCTTTGGTGCATATAGCGTGATCGGTTGACCGAATGCCGGGCTCTCCCGCAACTTGGTGTCCACCTCGATAATGGTACCGAAGAGCGTATTGTTCAGCCCTCGCCGCATCTGATCGAGTATGACCTGGCAAATCTTGTTACGCCGGTCGTACATCGTCACCAGCACCCGATAGGTTAGCCAGGGGTTCATCTTCTGTCGCACTTGTTGAATCATTTTCATATAGTGACGAAGCGAGTACGCAGCATAATAATCACACTGGACAGGAATGATAAGCATGTCGGCTGCCGTCAGTCCGTTGAGAGTGAGCGTGCCAAAGGCAGGCGGACAATCAATCAGGACAAAGTCGTAGAACTCCTGTCCCATGGTGTCCAATCCTCTCTTAAGATAGAACTGGTAGTCCTTTCTGCCATAGAGGATCTTGTCAAGGACAATCAACATCCGATTGGCAGGAACGATGTCGAGGCCGGGTATCGCACTCTCACGACTGACGCTCACCAGTGAAGTGTATCCCAGGAGAGCGTCATCCACTGCACGACGTAGTGTATCAGGCTCCAGTCCCAAAGAGATGGTGAGGTGGGCCTGAGGATCCAGGTCAATGAGCAGGACGCTCTGCTTGAACTCGGCCAGACAGGCTCCCAATGACAGGCAAGTGGTGGTTTTCGCCACTCCCCCTTTTTGATTGCTAACGGCAATAGTTGTAGTCATCGCTCGTGCCTTCCACGACTGTCGCAGGTAAGGCCCCTGCTTTACGTTTCACTCACTGCTTATGCCCGTCATCCCCAATATCTTTGCCAATACCATCCTGTGTTGGAAGGATAGTCCCCAGCCTCACAAAGGCGCGCGATGTTCCCAACGTACTGAATAGTTCATCCACTGCTGTCCGAACCATATCCTCAACACTGGTGGCGCGACGTATCTTATCAACGATCTCGCGTGTCAACCGCTCACGGGCGGCGCGGCGCTGGGTGTCCTGATAGAGCCGTGCACTTTCCAAAGCCTCGCCCAGGCGGCCCGCCAGCGTCTCTAACAGATCAACTTCCTCCGCCGTCCACCCCCCTGCACCGGCGAGCTTGTAGGTGTCTAGCATACCGATCACATCGTCGCGAACCTTGATGGGCACAGCCAGAGGGAGTTTACCCTCGTCGTCGGTCTCTTCGCCCTGGACAGTCTCTCCCATTTGTGGGGCCCGTTCCACGTCAGAGCGCCACACGCCGCCAGATCTGGAGACATCCTCCTCGCGGCTACGGTATCCCAAGTCAGGCTGGGCACGGAGCAACTTGGCCCAGGCTTCACGACTCAGCTCGCCGTAGGCGCGGCGGGATGCTTCCAGGGCCTCCTGGCTCTCAGTGAACAGACGTGCGTTGTCGAGAGCCACTGCCACCTGATCAGCCATGGTCTGCAGCACGGCGATAGTATCCTCGTCAAAGGCACCAGCCTGGTCGTCCTGAATCGTCAGCGCGCCAAGCACCCGTCCACGGGAGCGGAGAGGCAGTGCTGCCTCCGACCTGGTCTCCGGCAGCTCTGGTGCAACCTTGCGCACGGTATCCTCCTCAGCCTCCAGCGCGATCCGTGCCTGGGCGTGGGCGACACTCCAGCCAACCATCCCCTCGCCAACCCTGAGGCGGTGACCGCGTGCCAACATCGCTCGCCCGGCTTCCCCGGTGCCAGCCCGCAACACGGCCCACTCACGGGTTTCATCTACCAGGAACAGCCCCACGTAGTACAGATCAAACCGCTCGCGGATCAGCTCGACTACCCGCTGGATCAACTGGTCCGAATCCAGAATCGACGACGCCGCACGGCCCACCTCCGCTGACGCCTGCAGGAAGGCCGAGCGTCGCTCCAACTCGCGAGTGCGCTCACTCACCCGTTGCTCCAGGCTGCCAACAAGCTCGCGCAACTGAGCTGTCATGCTGTTGAATTGCTGTGCCAGTACGCCAATCTCGTCTTCTCGATCCATCTGGACGACATGTTCAAGATCCCCACTCGCGATCTGTTTAGCGGTTTCAGATAGATCGGCCAGGGGGCTGGCAATGTTGCGTGCGATGAACAGCGAGGCCACGATGGCAATCAGCACGGCGACCAGAGCCACGCCAACGTTGATGCCCAACATCGTATAGATCGCACTGAAGGCCTCGTACTGTTCCTGTTCGGCCAACAGCACCACCCGAAGCTCCGGCAACCAGTGGTAGACACCAACAACAGGCACGCCGTGATAGCTATCGTAAACGCCAGAACCATTGTTCCGCTCTTGGGTGACCATTGTGTAGATCCCATCAGCAGGCACATAAGGCATTGTGTCGGCACGCAACCCGGTCAAGACCGCACGTTCGGCGCTGACAAGGAAGGTCTCTCCTGTGTCTCCCAGCCCTGTACGTTCCAGCATAATGTCATTCAACGTTGTCAAACTGGTGCGACCAGCCAGAACACCCAAGATCTGTCCCTGCTCATCTAAAACTGGGCGCACAGAATCCAGCCACCACTGCCCCCATTCCCAGGTTATGTGCGGCTGTGGACCCTCGAGCCCTCGCTGGAAAAAGGTAAATCCGAAGTAGCTCCTGCCCTCCTGCTCGCTATCGGTCGACAGAACGACCTGTCCCCGAGGGTTTATCAGGAGCAGTTCCTCAAACCGTTGTGTCTGCTCAACCGTCTGGAGAAAGCGTCTCTGCAATGCGTTGTAAGCATCTCGCTGAAGCTCGGGATCCGGTGACTCCACCAGCAGTCCGAGCGTGTGCTGAAACGCCCTCTCCTCAGCCAGCACGGCGGCCAAGTCGATCTGCAAAGTCGCCAGCCAGGTCTCTATCGCGACCTCCTTGAGCGTGGCCACTGATTCAAGCTGATCAATCGCCCGCTGCCGACCCGCTTGAAAACCGGCGATAACCTGAGCAGGGAGGATAGTCCCGGCCGGCACGAAGAGCACTACCACGAAAGCGACGAGCAACCGAGCACGGATGGTACCCCCATACAGGGCGCGGAAAATCAGCCAAAAGCCCACCAGCACCAGCAAGACAGTCAAGCCCAGATCGGTGAAGTACAATACCCGCGACTCTGCGATTACATCGTGACGTGGCAATGGCTGAAACTGATTGACCAGGAAGACAAGGATCAAGTATACGCCAACCGCGATCAACCAGGCCGCCCACTTGCGACGTAAGACCAGGCTGCCTATGAGTACGATTAATAGGATACCACCGATGACGTTGTATAAGGTCTGACCAGTCCAGACCAACTCACTTGCAGTATAGGTGACCAACAGAGTGACAACAAGCCAGTACCCGGCAACATCTAGCCTGCCACGGCGGACCGCCCAGTGTGCTATGGTCAGGAAAACGAGACCTAACACCAGGCCTCCTCCATCAATCAGTATCCCCTGGAGTCCAGTCTGAGCATAGATCAGCGCGTAGATGATGACACCAACGATGGAAAGAACGATCCCCAAAAGAATCGCCCGCCGAACAAGCAGTGTGCGCTGGTTCGAACTGTTTGCCATCCTTTCTTCAGGCATCGTTACCTCCATCCGGGGTCCATTCCCGGTACGAGGTCTGCTTCACGTGCACACCCTGCTTCTCAGCGCCATTGCCGGCCCCGCCTCCTGGTCGCGGCGCTAGCCGGATCGCTAGCTCTGGCAAACCCAAGGCCTGACGTATCTCTTGCGCAGCTGTCTTGAGCACGGTCTCCACGTCCAGCGTCTCTCGCATACGAGCCGTGATCTCGCCAATCAGTCGTTCCCACTCTGCCCGGCGCTGGACCTGCTCGAAAAGTCGCAGGTTGTCAAGGGTCAGGGCGACTTGCTCTGCGATGGCCTCCGCCATCGCGATTTCCTCGACCGTCCACGATCTTCGGTGATCCGTCTCGCGCAAAGCTATCGTACCAATGACCTCTTCCCGCAGCTTCAGAGGTACCACCAGTGCCGTTCCATCCGCGCCCTCGAAGGGCTGGGGTTGTATGGTAACTGTCTTCCCATGCGCCATCGCCTCCTGTCGGGCGTCGCGCAGGAAGCTGTTATCTTCTGGCTCTATTCCCGGTCGTGCATAGTCTACCTGAGTCACCGGGGCCGCAGCCAAAAAGTCCTTCCATGTTTGACGCAGGCGATGCCGCTGGACAGTCTGTACCTCCTCCAAGGCGGTCTCAGTCCGAGTGAAGAGCTGAGCGTTGTCAATCGCCACTGCCACCAAGTCAGCCATCGTCTGCAGGATGGCAAAATCAGCTTCGCTGAAGGCCGCCTGTCTATTGCTTTGGACAGTCAGTGCTCCGAGGATACTTCCACGTGAATAGAGCGGCAGCGCAATCTCGGAGCGCGTCTCGGGCATGGACAGGACATCAAACTCAGACACGCCCTGGCCCACGTTCAGCACAATATGAGCCTGCTTGTGGATGATACACCAGCCAACTGCAGATTTCTCATCCAACTCCACCTTGTACCCCATCTGCAGAGACAGTCGCCCAGCTTCGCCGGTCGCGGCTTTCAGTTCGACAAATTGCTGCGTCTCATCAAGCAGGAACAGGCCCACATAATACACACCTAATGAACTGAATGCTGCCTGGATTTGCTCAATTACCTCGGCCATCAGTTTCTGTGGCTCCAAGATAGAAGAACCCGCACGCGCAATCTCGGCTGTCGCCTGCAGGCGGGATGTCTCCCGTTGCAGTCCTCTGTTTGTTTTCTCCAGCTCCTGTACCTGCCCCTGTAGTTGTCGATTGGTTGCGCTTGCCCCTGCCAGCGATTCTAACCAGCTTTGGTAGAATGATCGCAAGGCGAGCGTCAGGACGACTGCCACGAGCAGGAATAACCCTCCTTCACTGAGCAGCATGGTCAGCGCAGTCAAATCCTCATCGACCTGAGGGACAACCCATCCTTGGCCAATGGCGAGGGTGAACAAGCCATAGATCAGAATACTGACAACCCCAGCTCCGATTCCAGACCGCTGGCCCAACAAGACAAAGGCTAGAACCGGGAGCAGCAGCAGCCAGACTCGCCCACTGCCTGACAGCCCGCTACGAGCAAAGATGACAGAACCCAAGACGTAGGCAACGAGGATAAAGAGCATGGCCTTATACCGATGGTCGAGACGACGCCAGGCCCGAATGATCAACACGACCAGCCAACCGGCGAAAAACGGCGCCATCATCGTCCATCTCTCCAGCATGCTTGTATCGTCCGGCAGCGAGATGTAGATCAGGGCCATGGCTACAGCGCCAACAATCACTGCACTTTGGAGCAGATTGTCTAGCAGTGTGACACGGTGGCGCTGAATCTTGCTTTCCCAATCGGATAGAGCCTGCATATTCATCAGCAATCCCTCGAGAAACGAACCCCTCCCCCCTGCTAGTTGCCGCCCGCCAGGTTCAGCTCAATGGAGACCTGGGGCGTACTCATCACCTCCGAAAGTTCCTCGGCTGTAGTTTGGAGTGCTTGCTCGATATCCATAGCCCTGCGGATACGGTCAACCACCTGGCGAGTCAGTCGCTCCCGTTCAGCACGCCGTCGCGCTTGCTCCCATAACTGGGCACGCTCCATTGCGACGGCAGCCTGGTCGCTCAGGGCCTCGTACAGGCGCATAGCAGCGTCCGAGAAAGGACCGGGAGCAGCACGCAACACGACAACCGGGCCGATCACCTTCTCCCTAATGCGCAGGGGGACGTTAGCCAGCGCCTTGACGCCTGTTGCGATAAA
>Ga0180438_10003505_pt1 | contig 23671 bp, 20 predicted proteins | sample SS_ome_12_FD_132455 | JGI IMG/M metagenome (GOLD analysis project Ga0180438, IMG submission 132455) | Hypersaline lake sediment archaeal communities from the Salton Sea, California, USA - SS_3_D_2 metaG | ecosystem: Environmental > Aquatic > Non-marine Saline and Alkaline > Hypersaline >...
CCGGACAGCCTGCATATTCCCGGGCCGCAACTCCATACCTAATATCTCGCCCCTTCGGGCATTCAATTGCCCGATAACATCGCCCAGGTAATCCTCAGGAACAAGCACTTCAACTTTCATCATTGGTTCTTGAAGCACAGGTTCCGCACTGCGGCCGCCTTGACGAAAGGCAAACGAACCTGCCATTTTAAATGCCATCTCACTTGAATCCACCTCATGAAATGAACCATCATAAAGCCGGACCTTGACATCGGTGACAGGATAGCCGGCAATAATCCCGCCCAAGGCTGCTTCCCTGACTCCTTTTTCCACAGCTGGAATAAACTCCCTTGGAATCACTCCGCCGATAATTTTGTTTTCAAATACAATTCCACTGCCCTGTTCTCCAGGTTCCATCTCCAGAACCACGTGTCCATACTGTCCGTGACCGCCAGTTTGCTTGACATATTTATACTCCGCTCTCTCAACCGGTTTCGTTATGGTTTCTCTATATGCAACCTGCGGTCGCCCTACTCTAGCCTGCACTCGAAATTCCCGCAGCATCCTATCAACAAGAACTTCTAAATGGAGTTCACCCATTCCGGAGATTATTGTCTGCCCGGTATCCTCATCCATTCTCACAACAAAAGTTGGATCTTCCTCAGCTAATTTTTGGAGCGCGATGCTCATTTTATCCTGGTCAGCGGCTGATTTAGGCTCAATAGATACAGAAATTACCGGTTGGGGGAAACTGATGCTCTCAAGCAGCACAGTGTTTGATGCATCACAAAAAGTATCGCCAGTATAGGCGTTCTTTGGACCTAAAATTGCCCCAATATCGCCTGCCCGGATTTCATTGATATCTTCCCTTCGGTCGGCATAGATTCTTATTAGCCTGCCGATGCGTTCTTTTTGGTTCCTGGTTGAATTATAGACTTTGGAATTCTGGGTTAATTTTCCTGAATACACCCTTATATATGCCAGCCTCCCGACATACGGGTCAGTTACAATTTTGAATACCAATCCACTCAGAGGAGCATTAACATCGGCGGGTCTTTCGATAATTTCACCATTGTTTGGATTGATACCCACAACCGGAGGGATATCTAGTGGAGATGGGAGGAATTCAATAACTGCATCCAGGATGGGTTGTACTCCTTTATTTCTGAGTGAGCTGCCACAGAAAACCGGCGTTACTTTACCCTGGATTACAGCCTGTCGCATCCCAGACCTTAATTCATCTAATGAGATTTCTTGACCGTCAAGATATTTTTCCATCAATCCATCATCTGTCTCGGCAATTTGTTCAATCAAATAAGACCTCATTATATTCATTTGATCTACAAATTCTTCTGGAACTTCTCCGAGAATAGGGTCTTCGCCAAGCTCATCTGTCCAGATTATTGATTTTTGCGTAAAAAGATCGATCACCCCTTTGAATTCACTCTCGCTGCCGATTGGTATTTGAACTGGAATAGGATTTGCCCCCAGTCTCTCGCGAATCATTTCGATGGCTCTCTCGTACGACGCCCCAACCCTGTCCATCTTATTCACAAAACATATTCGCGGCACCTTATACAGATCAGCCTGTCTCCAGACTGTTTCGCTTTGCGGTTCAACTCCCTGGACCGCATCAAAAATGACAATACCCCCATCCAAAACCCTTAATGACCTTTGAACTTCTGCTGTAAAATCGATATGACCTGGTGTATCGATTATGTTTACCTGGTAATCTCTCCAAAAAGCAGAGACCGCGGCTGATACTATCGTAATGCCGCGCTCTCTTTCCTGTTCCATCCAGTCAGTTACAGTGGTGCCTTTATCTACAGATCCTAATCGATGAGTTTTTCCGGTATAGTAAAGAATCCGCTCGGTAGTGGTTGTTTTACCAGCGTCAATATGGGCAATAATCCCAATATTACGAATAAGGTCAAGCGGATATTCTCTTTCCATTTAAAAAACCAACTTACAATAGTTGTTTCCAATTTTAAATTTTTCTTCTAATAATTTTTATTAAACACACCTTTTTAATAATGAAGGTGTTTCCCTAAATCCTGTAATGGGAAAATGCCCGGTTAGCTTCTGCCATTTTATGTGCTTCCTCACGTCTCTTTATTGCTGCACCGGTTTCATTAGCTGCATCCATCAATTCAGCAGCTAATTTTTCTGAAAAATTCCTTCCGGATCGCGATCTTGAAGAGCCCAGAATCCATCGGGATGCCAGGGCAAACTGTCGATGAGGCAGCACCTCCATTGGCACCTGATAAGTTGCACCGCCGACTCTGCGTGGTCTAACTTCCATTACTGGCGATACTTTTCTTATAGCTTCTTCAAAAACTTCCACTCCCGGGCGTTTCATTTTTTCTTCTATTAAATCAAAAGCATCATATACCAGTCGGGTTGCAACACTTTTTTTCCCGTTTTTCATGACATTATTGATAAACGCCTGTACCTGTTTGCTGTTATATTTCACATCGGGTTGGATTACTTTTCTTTCAGGTCGATTCCTTCGCGGCATTACTGGTCTCCTATATCTGTGCAGCTTTAGGGCGTTTGGCGCCGTATTTTGAGCGTCCCCTTTTCCGGTCATCCACGCCGTCAGTATCCAATGAACCCCTCACAATATGATAACGGACTCCTGGAAGATCTTTAACTCGTCCCCCACGCACCAGCACTACTGAGTGTTCTTGCAGTGTGTGACCTTCACCAGGGATATACGCAGTAACTTCAATTCCGTTCGATAATCTTACACGGGCGATCTTTCTCAACGCAGAATTAGGCTTTTTGGGTGTCATAGTTCTGACCACAGTGCAAACCCCTCTTTTTTGAGGAGCACCCTTCCACTGCCTGACCCTGCGCTGCTTCATTGAATTTAATGTATATGAAAGAGCCGGGGCTTTGCTTTTTGATTTCTTTGATTTCCGTCCCTTCCGGACGAGTTGATTAATCGTTGGCACTCTCGCCTCCAAAATCCTGCTTCGGTTACATCTGATAAGTTTTTTCGATACTTTTCATTAAAGGAGGTCATCCATATTGCGCGATGACCTCACATTTTTTCTCAAAATTTCTTGGGTGGGCACATGCTACCGCCCTCATTATTTAGTAAGGCACGAAAAAGAATTTTACCATGCGTAAAATCGATCGTCAAGCGAAATTACATCTAAGGAGTGAAGATCCTCCAACATTCTGATATGTGTTTTTTGAGAAATTTCTAAACAACATTCCTAATCCATCAGATTAAGCAAACCGGTACCCAATCGAGGCGGTCGGGATCGTTCTTCGTCCTTTCCAAATCGGATCAGCTCTCCGGTGTCCGTAACCGCTTCAACCGCCAGTCCTAGACTCTGTAATTCTTTGACCAGTACGCGGAACGAAGCGGGAATGCTAGGTTCTTCTATTTGCTCACCTTTTACAATCGCCTCATAAGTTTTTACTCGTCCCTGAACATCGTCTGACTTCACCGTCAGCATTTCCTGCAATGTATAAGCAGCCCCATAGGCTTCCAATGCCCAGACTTCCATCTCGCCAAATCTCTGACCTCCAAACTGCGCTTTCCCGCCAAGGGGTTGTTGGGATACCAGGCTGTATGGACCGGTTGATCGGGCGTGGACTTTGTCTTCCACAAGGTGGTGAAGTTTCAACATCGTCATAACACCAATGGTCACCGGCTGGTCATAGGGTTCACCGCTTTTCCCATCCCGAAGTATCTGTTTGCCAAGCACTGGGATTGGCTTTCCTGTTTCTAATGAGGCTGCATTGGCATTCCCCCAGAGTTCTTCATCCTTTATCTCAGATGTGTCCTTCCCAAGCTTTTCTAGCCAGATTCGAAGACAGGCAGTAATAACTCTTTGGTCCCTCTCGAGCCGTTGGGTTTCGCTTATCTTATCGTCTTCAAACACCAATATTTCCTCAGGCTCACAGCAGTGATCTCTTAACCATTCCTTTAATGTGGAGCGACGTGCATAAGTATAGTCCGAGATCAACCTGTAAACATCGTAACCTTTCTCCCCCAACCAAACCTCCAAAAATAAACGTCTGACCTCATCATCACTTTCAAACAAAGTTGGATCATGCACTTCCTGGTTAACCAATTCCCAGGCGGATTCTGTTATCTCTTTCCAGGCCTGATCAATAAGCCATGACCTCGCTAATTCAGCTTCAATTTCCTCTTCGCTCGCCCCATCAAAAACAGGGGAGATCGCCCGGAAACCCAATCGGCTCGCCGCCCACCCTAAATGAGTCTCCAGAACCTGACCAATATTCATCCTTCCCGGGACTCCCAACGGGTTCAGGATAATGTCGACTGGTGTGCCATCCTCCAGGAAAGGCATATCCTCCATGGGGACTACTTTCGATACAACCCCCTTATTGCCATGACGGCCAGCCATTTTATCGCCCGCAGTTATTTTTCGACTCTGGGCGACGGATACCCGCACCATCATGTCTACACCGGCAGAAAGATCAGCATCATCTTCACGGGTGAATACCTTCAAATCCACCACCTTGCCGCGCTCACCATGCGGCATTCGCAGCGAAGTGTCTTTAACATCTCGTGACTTTTCGCCAAAGATAGCTCTTAATAGTCGTTCCTCAGGGGTTAACTCTTTTTCACCTTTTGGAGAAATCTTCCCAACCAGTATGTCATTGGGGCCAACTTCCGCCCCAATCCGAATAATTCCTCTATCGTCGAGGTCTTTTATAGCCTCATCACCAACATTGGGTATATCACGGGTAATTTCTTCTGGCCCTAGTCGGGTATCCCGAGATTCAACTTCATATTTTTCAATATGAACAGATGTGAATACATCATCCTGGACTAGTCTTTCTGAAATCAGTATTGCATCTTCAAAGTTACCGCCTTCCCATGAGATGAAAGCAACAACTACATTCTGACCGAGAGCCAATTCACCGCCATCGGTGGAGGATGAATCTGCAATTACTTCATTTTTTGAAATTTTTTGGCTCTTCACAACCGCAGGTCTTTGATCGATGCAGGTACTCTGGTTCGAGCGGTGATATTTTCTCAATGGGTATACTCTCTCCTGCCCATTATTTGATTTTATGGTAATTTCCCGGCCAGTTACCGATGTGACCTCGCCTGCTTCATCTGCAACAATTACCTGTCCAGAGTCAATCGCGGCATAATACTCCATGCCCGTAGAAACTTGAGGTACGTCAGGTTTTAACAGCGGTACAGCCTGAGCCTGCATATTAGAACCCATTAGCGCCCGGTTGGCGTCATCATGCTCAAGGAATGGAATTAGAGATGCGCTTATCCCAACAATCTGATGCGGCGCCACATCCATAAAATCGATAATGTTTGTCATCGAGAATATAAATGTTGAATGGTACCGGCAGGAAACTCTACTGCGGACAAACTCATTATGTTCATCCAGTGGAGTATTTGCCTGAGCGATTACGTATTTGTCCTCAACATCTGCGGATAAATATTCCATTTCGTTCGAAACATATGGTTTAATCGAGACTTCCGTGATTTTCAGCTTCTTAAGTTCATCGACAATATCGTTCGTAATCCGCTGCCCTTCTTTGAAGATAACTTTTTCAGTTGCAGGATTTTCAATATTCTCAAAAAATGCCTTGCCAAGGATTAATGGATCGGTCACCTTTAATGACTTAACAACCTTCCGGTAAGGTGTCTCGATAAATCCATATTCGTTAACCCGTGAAAAAGTCGCCAGCCGACCTATCAATCCAATGTTCGGCCCTTCAGGCGTCTCAATAGGACAGATCCGGCCGTAATGTGAGTGATGCACATCTCGCACATCAAAACCGGCTCGTTCTCTACGTAACCCACCAGGTCCTAAAGCAGATAATGTACGTTTATGTCTTAATTCAGCCAACGGGTTGGTTTGATCCATGAATTGAGATAGTTGGCTTGAACCGAAGAATTCTCGTAATGCTGCTACTACTGGCCTGATATTAATCAATGTAATTGGTGATAACTGGTCCTGGTCACGTATGGACATTCTTTCCTTAATCACTCTTTCCATTCGTCTGAGGCCAATCCTTAATTTATTCTGTATTAACTCCCCGACTGTTTTAGCACGGCGATTTCCCAGATGGTCAATGTCATCTGCAGCCTGTACTCCATTATTGATTAATATCATCCTGCGTACAAGCCGAATAATATCCGATTTAGTTATTGTCCGCACATCGCGAGGGATAATTTTATCCAGCTCAAGTTTTTGATTTAATTTATAGCGTCCCACTCTTTCTAAATCATAATGCCGCTGGTCAAAAAGCTGCTCCACCAAAAAATCACGTGCATTTTCAAGCGTAGCAGGATCGCCTGGCCGCATCCGTTTAAAGAATTCCATCAAAGCCGCTTCAGCGATAGTAATACCCGAACTTAGATCCCATTCCGGTTCCTGATAGAGCGTAGATGGTATATACATGCGATCTGGATTGTTATCCACATCCCCAAAGATCTTCATCAATTCTTCGTCGGTACCCGTATGGAGATTTTCATTTTCGAGCCCCAATCCATCATCTACTGCAGACAGAGCCCTCAGGAAAATTGTGATCGGAACTGTACGTTTACGGTTGAACCGCAAAGTTAAATAATCGCTCTTACGAGTTTCAAATTCCATCCAGGCGCCCCGGTCTGGGATCAATTTCGCCATGGCTAGGGGACGTCCAGTAGAACGATCGACCGGGGCTTCAAAATACACACCGGGTGACCGGATCAATTGCGATACAACAACCCGTTCAGTTCCATTTATAACGAAAGTGCCTTTTTCGGTCATTTCCGGGAAATCACCCAGGAAAATATCCTGCTTGATGGGTTCCGGGACATCCGGGCCGATCAGCAGAACAGAAATATTCAATGGGGTTGAATATGTAAGGTCTCGTTCAACACATTCCTCAACTGTATGCTTCGGCTCCCCAAACCAGTATGACAATTCCCACTGTTTTGATTCTTCTGTCCTGCTTGGAAGGTACAATTTCATTCCTTTGTTATAGGATTCAATTGGGGAAAGTTCATGAAAAAGATCAGCCAAACCTTCCGATTTCAGCCTTTTGAAAGATTCCAATTGGACTTCAATCAAATCAGGTAAGTCTAACTTTACATCTATACGCGCGTAGGATTTGCTCGGAAAACTATTCGCCATTCCTGTTCTCCCATTCCGTAGAGGGTTTTTTGTTTCAATTCCAATGTGATATATTTACTGAAAACAAATAAGGTCTGAGCTACAAAATTATTAATCTTTTTAATGACCTAAAAGTGGTTTAGTGTTGCGATAATTCTAAACACTTGACTATAACCGGGTCCCCGAAAAGAATATTTTGAATTGACAAAACTTTATTATACCGAATAGGCTAATTCGGGTCAAGAAAAATCTAGAGATATAAAATTAATATTCAATGAGTAGATTCTTCTCCAAGGAAATATGATTGAAAAGGGTCCTTTAGTAAAAGCTGGTTTTGTGGCAGTTTTAGGCCGGCCAAATGTCGGAAAATCAACATTAATAAACTCTCTTATCGGACAAAAAATTGCCGCGGTCTCATCTAGGCCTCAAACTACCCGTAAAAATCAGTTGGGCATTTTGACTTCAAGTAGTGAAACTTCAGATGTCCAGATTGTATTTATTGACACACCTGGAATTCATCGCCCGGTTCATAAACTTGGTGAAAAAATGAACCGGGAAGCGATAGACACCCTTGAAAATAATGATTTAATTCTCCTTATTGTTGATGTCTCCAAGTATCCTGATGAAGAAGATAAAAAATTAATATATTTGATTAATGATCTGGATAGAAAAACACCTGCTGTAGTTGCCTTAAATAAAATCGACTTAATAGATGAATCCGGACTTACAAATCAATATCACTTTTGGGAAGAAAAATTACCTGATGCAAAAATTATCCCAATTTCGGCCGCATTTGGCAGGAATATTAATGCGCTGTTAGATTTAATTATTTCATTAATCCCCGAGGGCATTCATTTCTATCCTGAAGACCAGATTACTGATTTATATGAACGTGAAATTGCAGCAGATCTGATTCGAGAATCGGCATTAAAAATCCTGAGAGATGAAATTCCCCATGGAATTGCAGTTCGTATCGATCAATACAAAGAAAGAAACGGAAATGGTGCTTATATTGAAGCGACGGTATTCGTTGAGCGTGATTCTCACAAACCGATTGTCATTGGACATAACGGGGAAATGATAAAAAAGATTGGTACAACCGCCCGAACAGCAATCGAGAAAATGAGTGGAAGAAAAGTCTACCTGCGGTTGAATGTGAAGGTCCGCAAAGATTGGCGGAATGACGAAAAAGTGCTGAAGCGTTTTGGTTTCTAACTGAAAACAATCTCACAGATGGATTGGTTAAATCACATCTGTGAGCTAGGATGTTTTGGGATTCTTCCCATTAGGTCTTATTATTCGCCCGATTTTTCTATCGCATATTCGTTCTGTCCTTCAACAACATAATTTCATTCTTGATCAGTTCCATTACTAAGACCCGATGATTCATGAACCTCAATTAGATTTTTTGTTTCATCAATTTCAACCATTTCAGCATTCCCTGTTACTGGATATGATTGAGTTCCAAAACGTGTGAGCACTACTGCTCCCAGGCCTACTACTCCAACCATTGCAGGGATTAACCATCCCACACATGGAACGAATAAACCAATTCCATTGATTACAAATGTCAATATAAACGCCCCTGCGCCCGCATTAACCGGTTCTGCCCAGGATTGATTTAACATGCGGGCGATCCGATTTCCAACCAGATAGCCAATAGAAACGATCCCAAGAGCCCAGGCTATTCCCAGGATAAAAACCAACACCAGGCTTAAAGGTATTCCAATGATCGTGATTGTGAGGGCGACCAGTAGAACCGGGGCGACGATCGAGGTCAACAAACCCAGCCCCCCGCTGACAACTGGTTGCATGACTACAGTATCAGATATTCTTTCTACAGGTTTTTCCAAGAACAGCAGGACGATAATCGCCAGTGCTGCCCATATAAACGAACGTAAGAAAAGCCACATTACTTCAATAAACGGGTTTAAACTTGGCCAAAAGCCTGATGGGGAAATATTTGAAATATCGAAATCATCTGAAAATTTAAAATTCTTCGGCCCCGGAAATTCCGATATCAATTCTCCACCAAACTCGGTGTTCTCAGAATACGAAAAATCTCCGCCAAAGGATACTGCATCACCCTCAATTTTTGCAGTATCCCCCAATTCAACCTGACCGCCAAAAGAAACCAATTCCCCCGTAATTTCGCCGTCAGCCCGAAGAGTCCCACCGAATAGTACAACAGCGCCATTAACAATTGAACCTTCTTGCAGGATTGCCTCTCCACCCATCACCACCAAATCGCTGTCTAACACTTCTCCAGGTCTTAATGTATAACTCCCTCCAAAAACCAGCTTTCCATCATTATCTTTTTCGTCAAGGAAATCAATAATGAGCGCCTGGTCGGAGGAATAAATCTTTATATCCTTTAACCAGCCAGTCCCTGTATTATCTTCTTTGAGCGAATTCAAAATCATTGAATTCACGTCCGGATCAGGACTGTAGGCAAAAACTTTATTTGTTAATTGCCAGAACGATAAAACAACCACTGATCCAATCGTAATTAATACTAAAAAAAAGTTAGAGAAATTTGCTTTCATGGGTTTATCCTCCTGGGAAGTGTGAGTGCTCGATACGACACTATCCAAATAACACCAAGTTCAAAAATAATGCCCATCAAAATTATCCACAAAGACATTGGTACAAATTTAATTGATGCATTGAATATCGTTGTGAGTGAAGTCAAAACCACATATAGCATCGAATAAATATTGATAAACCTGCCGTATGCAGACCAGAAAACATCATTCGGAGAACTGACGGAAGGCCAGAGCAAAACAATCAACATACCCATCATTACACCTACGCCGAGCAGTAATAACAAAAATACCCTCAAGGCCTCTTTTCGGCGTACTTGATGATTTATGATTTCCAGGCGTTTTGCCCAACGATCGGTGAAACCTTTCTCGGGAGATATTTGTGGTGTCAATTCCAATTCTACTTTGACCTCGTTCCAGGCGTGCATAAGTGAACGGCAGGATGGACAACCTTCGATGTGCTCTTGAAGCTCGACAACTTCTTCTTTCGAAAGTTGTTCTTTCGGGTTATCAGGGTCAAAAAACAGCCATTCTTCATAAGGTTGATGATTCATGACACCATTCCTTCCATTAATAATGATTCAGAATAGTTATTTTTCCACTGCCGGGCCATTTCTCTCCTTGCTCGGTGCAAACGGCTTTTTACTGCGCTTTGCGAGAGCGATAATGCATCACATATTTCGTCGTAAGAAAATTCATGCCAGTAATACATCACAACACAGGCTCTATCTGTAGGGCTGAGGGCTTCCAACAATATCCTTATTTTCTCTTGTTCTTCCTTGTGGCTGAGCTTCATTTCTACTCCCAATTCTCTGTCCGGGAGTTCTGGAATGGAAAGCTCTTCAATTGATATCAACTTCATCCTGGCTTTTCTTATTTGATCAATGCAGTAATGGGCTGCAATCGAAAGCAGCCAGGTAGAAAATGGGCGTTTCAGGTCGAATCGGTGCATTGATTTATACGCCCGCATGAATGTTTCTTGAGCTGCATCTTCTGCATCCTGCGCATTTCCCAACATTCGATAACATAAACTGTAAACTGGTTTCTGGAAGGTCTCTACAATTTGTGTAAAAGCCCCAATATCGCCAGCTTTTACCTGCAGTAGCCATTCTGGATTTAATTCCTGCACACAATTACTCCTCGATGACCCCGTTTATAAATGCTAATCCCGTTATTCACATTCCTGTATCAGAATATACGGAGAAAAAATCATTTGGTTGCGCTGTAAATTTTTTTGAAACCAGAGGTGGATTTAAAAATTTTATCAATCCAGTAAATTTTCACCAGCCAGTTTTTCGATTACCCCAATAACTGCTGAGTTATCCATTTCACTCATACCCATTTCCAGCATTGCATTAAACAACTGCGAATGAACTGCAGTTGCAGTCAGAGGGACACCATATTCACGGGCGGTATCCATCACGATTCCAAGATCTTTTGCCTGCATGTAGGCTTTAAATCCAGGCTCCCGGTTCCCGGAGAACAGCCTTGGTGTTTTATTGTCCAGGCTCCAGCACTGGGCAGCGCCTCCTTTAATTGCATCAACCACTTTCTGTGGATCGGCACCGGCTTTCTTGGCGAAAATTAATAACTCCCCCAACGCTACCATCTGTGCAGCAACCATGATCTGGTTGGCTGCTTTTGCGATTTGTCCTGATCCAGCTTCACCGACATGCGTTATCGTTTTACCAACAGCACGAAAAACCGGCATTGCGATTTCCAGACCTTCTTTTTTCCCACCCACCATGATGGTTAATGTTCCGTCTTTAGCTCCGATATCCCCGCCGCTTACCGGCGCATCTAAAAAGAACGCTCCCTTGCTCTCAAATTCGCAAGCAATATGCCTGGCTGTTGCCGGTTTTATTGTCGAATTATCAATATAAACCATACCCGCTCTTACTCCTTCAATAATCCCGTCCGGTCCGAGCGCAACTGTTTCCACGTCCGGAGAATCAGGCAGGTTAGTAAAAACAATATCAGATAGTTGTGCGACCTCTGCTGGGCTAAATGCCTCAGCTGCACCCGCTTCTACCAATTCTTTCACTGCTCCCCGGCTCCGGTTATGCACCACCAATGGGTAACCAGCCTTGAGGATATTCCTTGCCATTGATCTACCCATTAATCCTAACCCGATGTACCCGACTTTAATGTATTCCTGCATGAAAAATTCCTCAAATATTTCCAATACTAGAAGTTCAGTTTGTCCTGTACTGTTTGATAATATTTGGCACTAAATAATCAGAAAAGGAACGGTCCAGGTCAAATCTTGGCTGCCATCCCCAATCTCTTCTGGCATCATTGTCATTCAATCCGGCTGGCCAACTATCAACAATCCCCTGTCTTTTTTCATCCGGCTCGAAGGTAATTTTTGCATCTGGAATATACCGCAAAACCATGTCGCGGAATTGTCCGGCTGTCAGACTGAAACTGGTCACATTGTACACTCTCCGACATAAATCCCCTTCAGGAGCGTTTGCCAGATTTACCAACGCATCCACCGCATCGGGCATCACCATAAAAGGAATAGCAGTGTCTTCTCTTACGAAACATGCGTATGGTTCTCCTTTCGCAGCGGCATGAAGCATCTCAGGACCATAGTCACTTGTACCCCCACTGGGTAATGTAAAAGCGCTGATTAAACCAGGAAACCTGATGCTCCTGAAATCCAGCATGACAGGTAACTCAGCGCTTAACTGCCTGAAATGCATACTGTAATATATACCCAACATCTCACAATAAAGCTTATTACATCCGTACATTGTCCTGGGATAATTCCATTCCCATTCCCGGACCCTCGGAAATTGTGATTTGATCTCAAGGTCAGGCATACCATATGATGCTATTGAACTGGGGAATATGAACAGGACCGGTTTACTGCGCCACTGTGACTGCTCTGAGGCAAGTTGTAATAATCCAAAAGTCCCTTCAACATTTACTTTGTGGGCTGCGTCAGGTTTAAATTCAGCCCGAGTCGACAGCATTGCCGCTAGATGGTAAATCGTATCAATTTCGTATTCGCTTACAAGCCTGGAAAGTAAACCTTTGTCCAGGATATCTCCCTGAATATGGTGGGAAAGCGATTCGTTTTCAGCCTCTAACGGGTTGATGTCAATAGAGATGATTTGGTTTTCCTTAAAACTTGCCAGTTTTTTAATAAGGGCAGTTCCCATTTCGCCTGAAGCCCCTGTTATTAAAACCACTTTCTTTCTTATCATAGATTCACATCCTGTTGATGGGCTTTCAAATTTCCAAGATTTTTTTGATAATTCGTCAGTATCGGATTTTTTTCCCAAACACTAACCAATTTTACACGAAATATTCTGGGACACCCGCTCGTCAGGCTTATGGGTTAATACTCAAATAGTCATCCGGAAAATTTTGATAATCCATTTTTCCTTTCCATAGTAAACTTAACAGGATGAATCGAATTATTCTGATCATCTTAGGATTCAATCTAATTCTCACGACTGTGGCTTGCCTTCCCCTGATCAAGGTTGAGACACAACCACTGAATTCTGTAATCCCAGCTGCTTCTAAAACCCCCCAGCCAACAAAAGTCTGGTTCCCGCCAACCCCAACCAACACCCCTTTGCCTGCATCTTCGAAATTAATCACACCGACTGCAGAAACAGCCTTAAACTACGGCAGCAGATTGTTTTCAGATGACTTCAGCGATCCTGCGAATTGGGAATTGGGCACCTTCGCCGATGGAATTATCGCCTTGGGAAATAACGAGTTATCGCTGGCTGTAAAAAAAGAGCGTGGATATCTTTTCAGCCTGCGTGAACAAACAAATCTGTCAAATTTCTATATGGAAATTACTGCTCGCCCAGGAATCTGCAGGGGAGAAGATGAATACGGTTTTCTGTTTAGATTCACATCTCCAGGCGATTTTTACAGATTTTCGATTACCTGTGATGGAAAATACCGTATTGATCGACTGTATGAAGGTCAGGCTTCGTCCCCCCAACCTTTTACAATCAGCGGTGCAATTCCCCCGGGAGCGCCGAGCGATTCACGTTTAGCAGTGTTGGCTAATGGCAAAGAAATGCAGTTTTTAATAAATAATGAATTTCTATATTCAATGATGGATCCGACACTTTCAAATGGAAGCATAGGAGTTTTTGTAAGAGCTGCAGGCGAAAATGAAACGACGGTCTCATTTTCAGAATTAGATATTTATGAAATTGATTGACCGGCATTGATCATGTCCAAACACAATTTTCAAAACCGGCTTAACAATTTGTCAACCAGGGAATGGCTTAAATTCCAGAAATCCTGGTTTATTCACAACCCCCCGCCACGTCAAAGAAAAGCCCACCAACATCCTGCAAAATTCCCGGAAACGCTTGTACAAACATTTATCGAATTTTTTACCAAAGAGCAGGAGTTTGTCCTAGATCCAATGGCTGGAACAGGCAGTACGAATATCGCTGCAATGAGATCTGGACGAAATAGTTTCGGAATTGAAATCAATCCTAAGTATACTCAGATTGCAGAGTCTTTAATCACAGAAGAGCGAGAAAAACTTAACCAAGATAAAAATAAAATAATTTCAACAATAATAACTGGCGATGCAAAGAATTTTCTAGAACTGGCCGATAAACATTCCATGCCAGAATTCGATTATGTCATAACGTCCCCACCTTACTGGAACATGCTGCATGCCAGAGGGTTTGAAACCCAGCAAATCAGGCGCCGAAATGATGACCTGGACGTAATTTATTCAGAAGATCCCTCTGATCTGGGCAATATTGAGCACTATGACACTTTCTTGAACCAGCTTGTGTCCATCTACGGAAACATTAAACCTCGCCTGCGAAAATTCGCTTATTTAACAATCATTGTAAAAAATATAAAAAAAGGGGGCACAATTTATCCACTGGCATGGGACCTTGCCATAAGACTGGGTAAAATTTACCAATTAAAGGACGAACGAATATGGTGCCAGGACAATATAAAACTCTCCCCTTATGGCATGGGGAATGCATGGGTAAGCAACACATTTCATCACTACTGTCTTCAATTCAGAAATGAGCAGTAGAATTTATCCTTACCTATTCCAAAATTCGCGTGTAAAATGAGCATAAATAACGACAAGTGGGCTAACATTATTGAAGGAGGCGCATAAATGTATCACACTATCATTATAGTAGGTAATCTGGGTCGTGATCCGGAGATGAGATATACCGCGACAGGACAGGCTGTAACCAATTTCCCGGTGGCGTCGAGTTATCGATATGTTAATAATGATGGTCAGCAAGTTGATGAGACCACCTGGTTTCGGGTATCTGTATGGGGCAAACAAGCAGAGTCGAGCAACCAATACCTAAAGAAAGGCAGAAGTGTACTGATTGAAGGTCGTTTGAGACCGGATTCAAACGGAAGCCCGCGAGTATTTGAACGACAGGATGGTACTCATGGCGCAAGTTATGAAGTAACTGCAAGGACTGTTCGGTTCTTGAGTACCCGGACAGATACTGAAGCAGGTATGCCAACCGGAGAATTTGCGCCAGATGCGCCATTGAGCGATTCAGACGAGGAGATCCCTTTTTAATATTTAATAGTTCACTTACGCATTTGTTTCAGGTTGGTGGAACGAGTTCGAGCTCTTTCGAATTTCCATTTTTAATTTAATTCTCTAATGTTACGCGTCAATCGTTTTATATAAAAATTAGCAAATTATCTTTGTTCAACCGATGTGAATAATTTGAGTCTCTAAATTGCTGCAATCAGTAACTTCCAGGATAGACAATGTGCTCACAACCTTCAAAAAAAGAATTCTCCAATTTTCCCCCAATTAATTTACCCGCAGATATTAAAACCGAATATGTGAATCTGGTTCGAATTGCCCATTCTCCATCGGAGATATTATTCGATTTCGCCCATTTGTTACCTGGAGGAGCGCCGGCGCAGGCCAACGCTCGAATTGTGATGTCTCCTCTTGGGGCGAAATTATTTTTCAAAGCCCTGGGGGATAATTTGAAGAAATTTGAAAAGAATTACGGCGAAATTAATATACCCGGGGATCATACTTTAGCCGACCAGCTTTTTAAACCCCCACCGGATACGGATGAAACAAAAGACTGATCACATATCTTTTTCAATTTGAAACATAGTTCACCAATTATTAATTACCATACTATTCCTGAATAAAATTATGCATAATCTAGAAGAAGTAGCAGAACGCATCCGCCATTCATTTGACGCCCGCACAGATGCCCGAGATCAAGCTCTTGCCCAAACAAGAACGATAATAAAGTACTGTGCCCATGCTATTCGTGCAACACACAGAAACGAAAGGGATTTAGCCCTTGAAAACTTGCGGCTCGCTCAGAATCTGGGAAAGGATTTGAAAGAAAATCTGGAAGAATATCCGGATTTATATCACGCAGGTTACACACAGAATGCATTAAAAGAGTATGCTGAGGCGAAAATCGTATTTGCGTTAATTGATAATGGAGACCTTCCTGACCCTGAGGAATTAGACCTGCCGTATTCAACTTATTTACAGGGATTGGCTGAAGCCGCCGGAGAATTACGCCGGAGATGCCTGGACAGTCTGCGCAAGGATAATTCAAAAGAAGCCGAACAGATACTGAGCCAGATGGATGATATTTATGCTGTCCTGATCACAATGGATTACCCTGATGCCATCACTGGAGGATTAAGGCGGCTAACCGATATTGTCCGGGGAGTAACCGAACGCACGCGAGGAGATCTTACATTGAGTTTGCGACAGGAACAACTCGAAAAAAGCCTGGAACAGCTTGAAAATCATTTAGCCCGGGAAAGATAGTGCAGATAATTAAAGCATCCGACCTGGCAAATTACATTTTCTGCAGGCGGGTTTTCTGGTATTCACTCAATGGATCCGTACCAGAAAACTATGATTTTATGGACGATGGGCTGGTCTATCACCGAAAAATTGCCCGAAGGATAAAATATTCCAGGATCACAAAAATTATTGCTCTGGGATTAGCAGTCATGGGGGGCTTGTTATTCCTGCTAAATCTATTCATCCAATAGAACTGAATAAGATCGAAATTGATTCTCTTAATTTCTATATGTTTTATTGTTGGCGCTTCTCTCTTCTATTTTCTCTCTTTCTGTTTAAAAAGATCCTCACGCATCCCGAGCGGTACTACTATTTTCATTGATTCACATAATTGGCGGACGCAGGAAAGACCACTTTTTGACGAAAAGATCGGCCTTACTGGAAAACCTGACTACATCATTAGAAGTGGGAGGTTAGTAATCCCTGTAGAAGTGAAATCCAATCCAATCTATACAAGTCCATACGAATCTCACATAATGCAATTAGCAGCATACTGCCGCCTTACGCATATCGCATCCGGTAAACGCCCGCCATACGGAATTCTTAAATACGAAAACAAAACCATAGAAATAAAATACACTCATGAATTGGAATCTAAACTTCTTCATCAGGTCGATTCAATGCAATTTGCAGTTGCCGAAAACAATGAACTCCATAGATCGCATAATTCAATTGCTAAATGTAATGGCTGTTCATTCACCCATATCTGTGATGAAAGACTAATGTAATATAATTGCATCTGGTATGGCAAAAATCAACAGAGAAATTAATCACATTTGTATCACTTCGCATCCAAAAATTTCGGAAGCAAAAAACCTGGCTTATAAAATTTCGTCATTTCTGGATACCCGTGGGGTGAGGTCCAGATACGGCAATCTAAATGAAATTGAATTCAGTAAATTTATTGAGAACGGCGAAACCGACCTGTTGATCGCGCTGGGGGGAGATGGAACAATGTTAAGGTCTGGACATCTGTGCGGACCATCAGATGTTCCCATTCTCGGAATTAATTTTGGGAAATTTGGCTTCCTTACAGAAATTGAATATCACCAATGGCAGGATTTACTGCCCCGACTGTTCGAAGACAATTACTGGGTAGAAAAACGTATGATGCTTCGGGCTGAACAATGGAGAGGCAGTAATATTCTGGAAACCTGGGAAGTTTTGAACGAAATAGTAGTTACAAGGGGGCAAATAATCCGGCCCGTACATCTGACCACCAATGTGGACGGTCGCTTTCTGGCTACTTATGTAGCAGATGGGATGATCGCTTCCACGGCAACCGGTTCTACAGCTTATGCACTTGCGGCAGGTGGACCAATTCTGCCTCCCGAGTTACGGAACATTTTAATTGTCGCAGTTGCGCCTCACCTTTCGGTCGATAGGGCTATTGTTCTACCCGAAGGAGCAACTGTAAGCATTACCGTCCATACGGATCACCAGGCAGTAATTTCACCTGACGGTCAGCCGCCAATCGAATTGAAGGACGGCGATCGGATTGATGCATTTGCAAGTGAACATTCTGTCAAATTCATCCGGTTCCAGGAACCTGATTACTTCTACAGAAATCTCACCTTACATATGAGCCAAAACCCTTCAACAATAAATTCCCGATGAGTGATCAATCAGAAACACTTTACTGCGCTAACCATCCAGGGGTTGAAACAGGCTTGCGCTGCAATAGTTGTGATAAACCAATCTGTGTGCAGTGTGCAATTAAAACCCCAACCGGGTATCGATGTCCTGAGTGTGTAAAAGGACAGCAGAAAAAATTTGAAACAGCTGAATGGCGGGATTATCCTCCGGCATTGATAACAGCTTTCTTGCTCTCATTGTTCGGCGGCTGGTTGGTAACATTCCTGTCCCTGTTAACACCTCTTTTCGCTGGAATACTGGTTTTTCTCCTTACGCCTACATATGGATTTGTAATATCAGAACTGATACGCAGGTTAATCAATCGCAGACGATCGAATCGGTTATTTAAATTTACCGCTTTTGCGATAGCGCTGGGAGCTTTGCCATTCTTGCTGATAACAACCGGGAACATGCTTTTGGGGTCAGTGGGATTTGGAAGCTTGCTCAGAATCGCGTGGCAGATAATTTATGGAGTTACCCTTACTTCAACTGTTTATTACCGTCTAAAAGGATTACAAATCTAATAATGCTTGTAGAGCTTCAGATAAAAGATTTTGCGATTATTGATGAATTAAATTTAATCCTTCAGGAAGGACTGATTACATTTACGGGTGAAACAGGCGCGGGAAAATCAATCATCATCGATGCAGTCGAAGTTCTGTTGGGCGGAAGGGCTGAATCAGCCATGATAAGAACTGGAGCAGATATGGCTCTGATTGAGGGGACTTTTCAACTACCGGTTATATCCAGAGACGAATTGTTTTTAATGTTATCGAAAGAAGAATTACTTGATGATAGAGATAACCTTGTTTTGAATCGGGAGATTCGGACATCGGGAAGAAATATCTCCAGAGTAAATGGACGATCTGTGTCAACAACTTTCCTGCGTGAAATCGGTGAGTACCTGATCGATATTCATGGTCAATCTGAACATCTTTCATTATTAAAGGTACGCCATCATATTGAATTGTTGGATCGTTATGCCTCAATCAACAAAATAGACCAATTTCCCGAGAAGTTAATAAGCTACCGGAAAAATTACAAAGACCTTGAAAATATTCGTAAAGAGATTGAAATACTGCTCCAAGCAGAAAAAGACGCAGCCAGACTATCAGATTTGTTTCAATACCAAATTACTGAGATTGATACAGCCTCTCTACTTGATAATGAGGATCTTGATCTTAAGGAAGAACATAACCGGTTAGCAAATGCAGAAGATCTGGCGAAACATACCCGGGATGCACTCGATCTGATTGACAGAAGCGATCTGGATATTCCTGACATAAGTAAACTGTTAGGTCAATTAAGTGATTCATTGCTGAAACTCCACCGGTTGGACCCCACAAAATCAAACCTTCTGGACAAAGCACAGACCCTACAGGATGACACCAGTGAATTATCTGGCCAACTTTATTCTTACATGGATCAAATCGAATTCAACCCTGACAGACTCGTTCAGGTTGAAACGCGTCTGGCACTGGTCGAAAACCTGAAAAAGAAATACGGCGGGAGCATCAGTGAGGTCAAGCGTTTTTCTGAAAATGCAAAGGAGCAGTTGGAACGAATAACCAGTTCCTCAGAAAAACTGGATCACTTAAAAACCAAACAAATAGAATTGTTGAGCGAATTGGGTAACCTCGGCCAGGCTTTATCAGAGATACGCCGGAAAACGGCTGGTGAGCTCGAAGAAAAAACAACCGAGGAATTAAAAAGTCTCCAAATGGTTGGTGCACAATTTAAGGTCAGAATCCAGCAGCAAGCCGATCCAACCGGAGTCACACTCATAAACACTGATAAGGTGGCGTACTACCCTGATGGGATTGACCAGGTTGAATTCCTGGTGGAGACAAACCCAGGTGAAGGTTTTAAACCTTTAGCAAGAATTGCTTCGGGGGGTGAAACATCCCGCTTGATGCTGGCTTTGAAATACGTTCTGGCAAACGCCGATCATATTCCAACATTAATATTTGACGAAATTGACCAGGGTATTGGAGGACGAGCAGGAGGAGTAGTTGGTAATAAATTATGGGAACTAAGCAAGAACCACCAGGTTTTATGCATAACACACCTGCCGCAGCTAGCCGTCTATGGTTCTCAACACTTTCATGTTGAGAAGCAGCTGCAACTCGATCGTACAATCACTAGGGTTAACCAACTGTCTGGTAACAGTAGAGTGAATGAATTAGCTTTAATGTTTGGTTCAATCAGTGAGAATACAGTTCAATCAGCCCTGGAACTGATTCAAAACGTACAGAAATCCTAATTAGGCTGTTTTCATCCAGCACTCTGGAGCATTTCTATAACTTTCAGAGTTGTTTTAAAAGCGATCTCAGGTAGTTTATCCAGAAAAAAGAATCCAACCTGATCAACATCGTCACCTGGCTGCATCTTTCCAGAAAGGACATTTACACGATAAACAATAACAATATGGGCGCCCTTAGAATGTTCCTGTCCATATATCACATCTAATATGCCATCAACTTCCACACAGAGACCGGTTTCTTCCAGACATTCCCGTTCAACTGCTTTTCTTGGATCCTCACCGGCGTCGATAAAACCAGCTGGCAGAGTCCATTTCCCACGGTATGGATCGACTGATCTGCGCACAAGCAGAATCCTGCTTCCATCCGAGATCAAGCCAGCAGCTGCGACTTTTGGATCAGGAAAGTATACCCAGCCGCAATTCTCACAAACCGGTCTGATTGCGCCGGAAATTTTGGTTAATTTTAATAATTCACCACATCTTATACAATAATTTATATCGGCCATCCAGTTAGATTCCAGTTTATACCTGTAGATTAATCTCTTTTGCTGTAAAAATAAAACGCCCCCATACCAGCAGCAATGGCAAAAATAAACAAGAAAATCTCAAGTGTCCTCAATGCCATCCTGTTTGAGATCAAATAACGTAACAGGTGGGGTAAATTATTATTTACTTCATCAATAGCTTTTCCAGGCTGTGATTCGCCCTGATAACGGGGTTCAATCTGGCGTGTTTCATCTTGAACACTTTTTAATTCTTCAGTTTCTGCTTCCATTATTTCCAGCTCACCGAGTTCTGGCTCCAATGGTACCGCCGTCACCTCACCGAAATCCCCATCCTCTTCACCAGATAGAGCGCTTTCGGGAAACGATTTCTCCATTAACTGCATTTCCGCCTGCTCCTCGATTACATTGGTCGATTGATAGACCTGGGGACCACCATAAGTCAGGTCGCTGATAAAAACGAATACAAATAACAATGAAGCAATTACGGCAGCGAAGCTTAGAGCTGGAAAAATGGATCCGACATTTCTTTGCTTAAACTGGATTCCAACAGTATCAGCTGACAGGGAATAATTTCGCGGCGCCTTTATCTCAGGTTGAGACCTGAGCAAAGACCTCAGCGCCCGTAGCTCATCCAAAGCGGATTGCAGTTCAGGACTTTGTTGAATCTGTGACTCTAAACGTTCATTATCTTTAGGGTTGAGCTGCTCGTCCAGGAACATGGACAATTCTTCCCATTCTTTTGGCGGAACAACCTCGTTCATCATCCACTCTCACCAACAAAACGATGGGCTGCGGTAAAAAGTTCCCCAAATAGATTCAGGCACTCGCGCATTCTAAACCGTGCCCTCGCTAGACGGCTTTTTACAGTACCCAAAGGCAGGCCTGCCACATTGGAAGTTTCCTTATAGTCCAACCCCTGGATATCAACAAGTAATATGATCTCCCGAAATTCAACCGGTAATTTTTTTAAACAGCTTTCTATTCCTTCACGTAACTCACTTCTCTGGGCGGCCTCTTCAGGCATTTCACCTGGGTCCGTGAACCAGCCTGGAAATTCAGTCTGAGCATCCTGGCTGTTTTGAGGGTTAAGACTAACGGTTGGCCTTCTCTTTCGTCTCCGCAATTCGTCATAACAGGCGTTAGTTACAATGCGTAAAAGCCAGGCCTTAAAGGAGCCTCCCCTATATGTCCTGATTTTATTAAACGCAGATATAAATGCTTCCTGAGTTGCATCATCTGCAGAATCTGGCTCACCCATCATTCTGTAAGCCTGACTGTAAACCATATTCTGATAAGCCAGAACAAGCCGGTTGAAGGAATCAAGATCACCTTTTTGCGCTTCCACAATTAGCAACTTTTCGTCCATCGTAACTTTATCCTATCGTAAACCCAGATTTGGAGCAAGGGATTAACATGAACATTGTCATGTTGACAATAAAAATTCAAAATGCTAAAATCCTCAAGCTGATTATAAAAGCTGGATTGAAATCCGGGGAGAAACCTGATGCTGCTGAATATTAATTCAGAGGAGAAGCAGGGTTTATCAAAAATACCTATAATAAAATGCCCTCAATGCTTATCGCAGGAAGGGCATTTTTATTCCCAAATTACCACTTCCAGTTCATACAATTCCTGAAAACCTGACAGCGATCTAGATAACAACCAGGATAACTACTACATTTATTGATTAGCACTTTATTTCACAAAGAACAAAATTATAAAGAAAAAAATTGATATGGAGAAAAAATATGACATCAGGAAATGACAGCAACAAAAACCCATCCCAGGTAGATATCGAACAACTTCTGGCAAAAGCAAAACAGCCATCCAAAGATGCAATGATTCTGCATCCCTTCTACCGTGGGAAAATTGAAACTGCATTGAAATGTACGGTAAGAGATTTTAATGATTTTGCCATCTGGTACACTCCCGGTGTCGCCGCTCCCTGCCGGGCGATAGCTGAAGACCCTGAACTTGTGTATGAATATACCAATAAGTGGAACACAGTTGCAGTGGTCAGCGATGGAACCCGGGTTCTGGGTTTGGGGGATATTGGACCAAAAGCAGGCCTTCCGGTAATGGAAGGAAAAGCGCTGCTATATAAATACCTTGGCGGGGTTGATGGCGTCCCAATCATGCTGGACACAAAAGATCCGGATAAAATCATCAACACGGTTTTAATGCTGCAGCCTGGAATAGGTGGGGTTAACCTTGAGGACCTTTCCCAGCCAAAGTGCTTCCGGATATTGGATACTTTAAGGGAGAAAGCTGAAATTCCAGTCTGGCACGATGACCAGCAAGGCACTGCCACAGTTACTCTTGCCGGTTTGATTAATGCTCTCAAAGTAGTAGGGAAGAAAATTGACGAAGTTAGAATCGCTTTTATTGGAAGCGGCGCTTCAAATGTGGCCTGCTCACGCCTGATATTTGGCTGGGGAGCTGATCCGGGACTTTGTTTTATGGTGGACAGTAAGGGTATTCTGGGAAAACACCGCCGCGACCTGGAGATGCGTAAAGCTGAATACGTGGATAAATGGCGTCTGTGCCAGATTACAAATTCTGAAGGCCGCCAAGGCGGGATTGCCGAAGCAATGCGCGGCTCGGATGTTGTGATTGCGTTATCATTACCCGGACCAGGTGTAATCCAGCCAGACTGGGTTAAGGCCATGGCAGAAGATTCAATTGTTTTTGCATGCGCAAATCCGGTTCCTGAGATCTGGCCCTGGGAAGCTAAAGAAGCCGGAGCGGCAGTGGTGGCCACAGGTCGTTCGGACTTCCCAAACCAGGTAAACAAC